>ERZ1026844.72-NODE-72-length-82918-cov-36.388062_pt1 | contig 82918 bp, 135 predicted proteins | sample MGYA00380152_ERZ1026844 | MGnify/ENA primary metagenome ERZ1026844 (study PRJEB33269, sample SAMEA4719788) | human gut metagenome | biome: human-associated habitat; feature: organic feature; material: feces | place: Cameroon | collected 2013-10 ... | reverse complement strand
CGCTGACTGATTTCCGGTATTGGTTGCCGCTGACTGATTTCCGGTATTGGTTGCCTTATCATCTTCCCAATTAACTTGCTCTTTGATGTATTCAACGCCAGCTTTGATAATTCCGGCAATTCCAATTTCTGCTTTCACGGAAATTTTCTTCCCAACTCTCTTACTATCATCATGTGATTTCTGATCGTTCGCTTCAAGATCAACTTCACAATATCTGGAATCTGAAGGAGGATAATAATTAAATACATCCATCGGGTATTCGCAAGCATGGAATCCATAATTACAAATGTTTGCTTTTTCTTCTGTGTATTCTTTTCCAATTTCATACTGGAAATCTCTACACTTTAAGTCTTTGTCAAAGCCTTTAAAACATTTCATTTTTCCTTTTCCTCCTTCGATTCTTCTACATCAAGCCCAAGCATTCTAAATGCCATGTCCTTTGTGAAATCATAATCCTTCACACTATTCGCCCAAGCTTCAAACGCCTTTAATCTTCCAACCAGAAGTGCATATTCTTCATTGGTGTTCTCGGGAATATAATCTGTGCTTTTAGTTTCTCCCATAGTTAATCCTCCTTCCTACTCATTTCAAAAGCCGCCTTCAACATTCCAGCTGCAAGAATCAAAGATAATTCCTTATTTTTCTCTATAACTTTCTTTCTGCGTTCCTCATCACTCAATAATCCAACTTCAGCTGCATCCTTAAGGATTTTAATCGCTTCCTTCTCAGTGATTTTTCCTGTTTCGACCATATCTTTCTTAAGGGTATCGGTAAGCATGGCATACTCTGCCAAGAGATCTGCCATGACTCCCTCGATTTTGATGGTTTCGTTTTTAATTTTGATCACGCTGTTTTTCCTCCCTATTTTCTTTTATTATCTCCCTCTGAATGGTATAATGTGTTCAGAAAGGAGGTGTGTTAAAATGTTTCTCAAATTAAAAGTTTCCTGTACTTGTCATTGTGATTACTATATAAGCGAAAGAATAAGTACAGAAAATGTTGTGTGCCCGAATTGTGGAAAGGAGCATCCTTATTCTCATAAAATAATTTCAATGCTTCATACCGCAAACGAAATTGATGACGGAAACGTTCCTGGTGCAGAAACCATAAAAACTTCCGTTATTTCCGAATGGGAAGATGTGACTGAGCGTCAATAACAATCTTCATGTACTCCAAAAAGCCTTTTGCTTCAGTAGCGGACAGACCGCATTCGGCAATTTCATTTTTCACTTTCTCCACAAGGTCGCTTGCCTTCTGTCCGTTTTTGTGGCGATATAGCAGAAATACTTTAGAATCATAATCGGATAGTTTTTCAGAAATATAGCTATCTTCTATCATTCTGTATTCACCTCCTTTTTTCATTTATGCCGTTTCTTCCAACATCTCAATGACTGGAAGAATATCTTTTTCTTTCAATGTGTTGTAAAGGAAGATTCTTCCCTTTTGTGTCCACTTGGTATTCATTTTCACATCTGGTCTTCCGTCTGATCTGGTAATATCAACAGTTTCCGAATGTGTGTAACCATTCTTGGAATATCTGTCATATAACAACCACTGTCCACTTTGTTTGTACTGAATACCTAGGCTATGTAAAATGTCATTCATTTTCTTTCCAGACATTCCGTAATCTTTTGCAATCTGTGTGATTGTGACAAGACCAGGATTTTTCAGAATCTCGTCATAATAATCAGCTTTAGGCTTTAGTTCGCTAATAATCTGATTTTTCATCTTTACTTCGGACTCTGCCAGTTTTCGCTTCTCCTGTTCCTCTTTTAACTGTGTTGCAAGCTGAATTAAGAAGTCCGGTGAAGTTAACGCTTTTTCAATGACCTGTTCGGTCATGTATGCGCCGTGTTTGCGGATGGATGGGAGAACTTCATCCATAACCCAAGATTCAAATTTCTCAGCTGATGGAAGTTTTGACTTCATAATCAGACGGTACAAATCTCCCTCTGGTATAAAACTTGCTTCTTGATTCCTGCCTAGAGAATCTGTGAGGTGGTGTTTTACCACCCCACGGCAATGCTGTTTAAGTGCATTAACCGTGTCCTTATAGCCAAGTGCCTTTGCTACATCTGCACCAACAAAATACGGTTTACCATCAATCTCTACTGTCCGAATATCTCCGAACTCTGGCGAATTAAAAATTTGTAATTCGTTCATTAATCTCCTTTCTTTCCATCACCATAGAATTTTGAGGTTCGAGAAGAGGCCTATCAATAATGCGTTTTTCGAAGCTTTTCTTATCTTTTTTAGTAACTCGTTTTTGTGGCTTCTCCAGGATGTTGCGAATAGCTTGGAGTTCTTTCAAAATAGAATAAAGAACATTATATGTATCATACATATATTTTTTCTCCCATCTGTGATATAATCTCCTTTAGGAAGGAGGTGTAATAATGACGGATAATGAAAAACGCGCACATGATTTAGCCATTGCAGTTTGCACTGATGTTTGCCATTTAAAACGTCAATCTCAAGTTGATGCTGGCAAAACTCATGTAACCATCGATTATTTCGAAGAATACATAAATGCTTATAAATCCGCATTAGAAGCATTCAACGAAAAATATCCATCTGGCAAATAGTTTTCTTATTAATCAAACATGTTAAGGAAATAGGTTTCTTTGATGTTCGCACCATCTTAGAAGCCTTTTTCTTTTTCTTCTTTTTGCTCATAAAATTTACTCCTTTCTAGTTAAGACCTTTGAACTTTTTCTTTAAAAAAATAGTCCTGTATATCATCAGGAGAAAGCTCTAACAGATTGACTGCCTTGCAAATATCTGACTGCTTCCAAAACAGTTTTCCGTTGAGTTTCAACGATAATGTACGCTCCGACCATTCCATAGCATTTGCAAAGGAACTCTGACTATCATATTTTTCAATGATTCTTCCTTTAAGCTTACTATAATCAAATGCCATATTCGCACTCCTTTCTAGTTCAATATTTTGAACTAACTATAATATAGCACCAACATTACGCTATGTCAATATTTTTTTCAATAATTTTAACTTTTCTGTTTTGAGTCTTGAACTTTTGTTTCATATGTGATATATTATCATCAGAAAGCGAAAGGAGAATAATATAATGGAAAAAGTTAGTTCATCAGAAAGATTTAAGACTTTGATGGACGAACGTAATCTGAGGCAGGTTGATATTCTCAATCTTGTTCTTCCATATTGTAAGAAATACAATGTGAAAATGAATAAATCGGATATTAGCCAGTACGTTTCTGGAAAGACAGAGCCCAGTCAAGAAAAACTGGTTGTCTTAGGAATGGCACTAAATGTTTCAGAGTCGTGGTTAATGGGATTTAATGTAGGACGTGCCAGAAAAGACACACCTGATCAAGCGAAAGAAGATTTTAATCTGATTTCAAAATTCTCATTATTAAGCGAACGTGATCAGAAAATTGTTTTAAGTCTAATTGATTCCATGCTTTCTAATTAAAAAGGTGGGGGCTTAATCGCCCCACCTCTCCAGAAATAGTTTTATGAATGTGTACAGGTACTCTAATGTACCTGTCTTTTTTATTCCATTTATCATCTCAATAATTTCTTTCTTGTAATTCACGTAAATCCCTCCCAATACTTCAAACATTTGTTCTTATTTATTAAATTATATCATGTTTTCATAACCATATACCGGGACAGAATCATCTCCACTTAAATCTTTCCTAGCAAGTTGCTTTTCTCCGATTTTTCTGTGAATTATAATCTTTTTTGCATAAATATTGTGATTACAGGCTTTTTGAATCGTATTATGAGTATACAGGGAAATTCCAGATGTTAAACAATTTGCATCTACAATGTAGCTCTTCACAACGTGTCCTTCCTGTATAACTTCTGCCTGGGACATGATGATTATTTCCTCCCAGTTGGAATTATTGTGTTCCAGGCAAAAATCAACATGAATAGATAAAAGTAATTGTATTATTAATAAGATAAATATTATTTGTTTTAACTTTTCTTTCATACGGAACCTCTTTACACTACTTTTTTAATATGATATAGTGTATTATAACAATATTTTCAATGCAAAACGAATTTTGGCAAAAACAGGTTCTCTGGTGGCGAAATTGGCAGAAAAGAGATGGTTTGAATGCGAATTGCAATATGTGATGATAACGAACTACAGATTGATATATTTACGCACCGGATTAATAATTTCCTCAAACGAAGTATGGATGTTGAAGCATTGATTACTCCGTATGATAAAGGGCAACCACTTATTGACGATGTGGCAGATGGCGAATGGTATGATATTGTAGTTTTGGATATCGTTTTAAAAGAAGAAAGCGGAATTGAAATAGCGAAGGAATTAAGAACAAATGGCTATGATGGAAATATTATTTTCTGGACAGCCCACAAAGAGTATGTTTTTGAAGCTCTTGATATACTCCCGGTTCATTACATCATAAAAGGTTCTGAGAATGGCAGAATGTATAGTGCTTTCAATCATGCTCTGGAACATATCCATAAAAGCACTCTTATGATAAAAGGAAAAGACTTTATTCATCGGGTGGAATTTCAAAATATCGAATATATTGAGAGCTTGAATAAATACATCATCATTCACTGCACCTGCGGTACAGTTTATACGGAACGATGTAAACTGTCTGATATTGAAGAATTACTGGATTCCAGATTCTTGAGATGTCACCAAAGCTACATAATAAACATGGACGAGGTAAAAGAAATAAACACTTCGTTCCTTATGTTTTCTGGAAATACGGTGCCAATCAGAAGAAAAGACTTTGTAAAAATTAGAAACATATTTGAAGAATATACAACATTTAAGTAACTCCCGGGAAAGCCCCGGGAGTATTATTATTTCAGTAATTCATTGACTTTTTTCTGCACTTCTGCGTAATTGTATCCAGCAGCTTCCAGGCGGTCTCGTCTGGTTTGTCCGTTTCCCCATTCGCCGTTGATAACTTCTTTTGCAACCTGGGCTACACTTTTCTTTGCTGTCACGGAATACACAGCCTTTCCGTTCCAGTCAAAAACAGAGTAACCAGCCTTGCAAGCCTTTTTCGCATTTTCCAGTGACTTGTAAGCTCCGATCTGGCTCTTGGAATCTGCCCAGTTCTTACGGACGCGGTAGTACTTGTCCACGGTCGCAGTCGGTGTGATGGTCGGAGTTTTTACAGTTTCCGAAGAAATCAGCTGCTTGAATCTGTTCCAGTCACCCTTCGCCCGGATTGCAGAAGGGCAATTCTTAGCACACACATCATAATGTTGGACTACCCGGCTGACCGGGATATTATACATTTTCATCAGCTGCTTGCATACATCCACGGTGTTCTGGAATGCTTTTTCATAATTATAGCCAGCATTCATACACATCTCAATGCCAATGGAATTTCGGTTGTTCACGGTTCTAAACATCTTTCCGCCGTAATTCACGCCAACATGCCATGCACCTCGATTGTACGGGAGTGCCTGGTATGCGGACTTATCGTCAACGAATACGTGGGCTGAATAGCCTTTAAAATTGCCATTATGCTGTGCGCTGGCGTGTGCTTTGGCATCCGCTGTTTTGGTGGTATTATCTGTATTATGAATGACAATATACAGAGGTGTTTGCCCTGCGTAGCTGTTGTTGTTGCTGATCAATGAGGTATTGATATTCATGTATGTTCTCCTTTCTTTTTGAGGTTAAAAAAGTGCATAATAAAAAGCACCCCTATTTGGAGTGCTTTTAGCATAAACTATTTATTCTTATACAAAATGGCAATAAGACTCAAAAATATGCGTTCACCTTACTTGATAATGTTAAAGATATTTTGTCATCTGGTAATAGTTGTGCGCTAATACCAGTATGGAGAAATATTGGAGGTTTATATTCTTCTTGGGCATGGGGTATAGTTTTAACTGCTAATAATATTGCAATTTTTATAGGTGTTAATAATCCAGCTAAAGAATTAGCCGTTGCACGATATGAAAAAGATATTTGGACAAAAATTATGTAAATAATTATTTTTCTACCCAAATACCCCAAACATTACCGCCTTTTGTTCGAACAAACAATTTTGCATTAGAAAGTGATAAAAATTCTTGTATTGCATATTCAGAACCGTCTACATACATGGTTCTTACAATCCCATATTCGCCTGGTGCTGGATTATTTTTACAACTAGAACTCGTTCTATAAATAGTCTGCTTATTTGGTTTTACTGGAATATCATTCAAATCACCATCGTATGATCCGTAATTTGCTTTATTGTCATTTAGCGCATTGATTGCGCCGATGATCGTCTTGTTATCAGTCCCCAATTTACTGATAACAGCCGTTGCCATTTTATTTACCATGTAGTCCCAGATTTTACTCATTAATCCGCGTTTGTTCGCTTTTGCGGTTGCATCATAAAACATAACCTCGTCATTATCTGCTAACGTATCTTTTGATGTGTATTCTGTCCATTTTGGCATGTTTTTGCCCTCCTTTTACTGCTTTATTAACATTTTTTTGATTTCTGCAAGCTCTTCTTTAATGCTTTTTAATTCAGATTTCAACTCTTCATTCTCGGATTTGAGTTCCTTTATCTTCTCATGATTGAATTTTATCATGGCAAACATGGATGGAATCATAATTCGGTAATTCCAATCCTCGGGCTTTCCATCTGGTAAATGGTTTACTGCAATTGGAAAACGCCTTTCCATGTCCTCTGCAAGGAACATTGGCATTAACTTGTCATATCTGCTGTCGTTTTTATCGAGATATCCTTCTTTATACTTCGCCCAAACGACCTTTGTCCTATAGAGTTCTTCCAGTTCTTCTTCTTTAACAGTTGTTCGAATTGATTTGTAACGCCAAGAAGACGATGGAACCTTAATAACCATTCCATTTGAGTTAACACCAAGATGTGTGCCGTCCGTTACAGAACCTAAGTTTTCGATGCAGAAAAACCTTGTCGCATCTCCGAATCCGCTAGAATCCGTATTGTTTTTAATTTTAATACCACCGTCAATAACGAATCCATTTCCATTTGCTTTTAGATCAACGCCATTTATGGTTACCATGTTGTTTTTTGCATCAAGTACAATGGCACCGTTTGCAGAGGTTAATTTTCCGTTTACTTTATCAATCTGCCAGTTTCCAATTTCTCCTGTGTTGGATTTCAAATTTCCAGAAAATTCACCCTGGTTAAAATGGACACCTGTATTGTCGATATACCCAACCTGTGTGCCGCTTGCATTCAGAATGGAAAGCAGCCCATTTCCATTATTTAAACCGCCAAGCTTCAATATGCCGCCATGTGCATAGGTAAATGAAAAATACAATTCTCCATTTTCCATGTATATGCCCTTTATTGCGCCGTTGTTTGTAAGCATGTTGAACACTTGTTCATTTGTGTAAGCATACTCAAGCTTTGGCATGTAAATATAAGTATCAAATTTTATATTAGAACTAACAGCCGAAACAATTATCCTTAAACTATTTGCACTGTCTTTTGGCAATGCTGACACTGTTGTTGTTACTTGCATTCTTTGCCATTCGGTTGTTGTATTAGCTCTTAATACTATCTTATCTCCAATGGATACATTTACTTGAGTGGAAACACTTGTTTTTATCCAAAATGAAAAAGTATAATTCCCAATAGTTTTTATTGGTTTATAGTTTTTTGTTCCAAATTGTGCCGTATACCCGTTTATTTTAATTGCATTTTTACCGCCATCTATATCCTGGATTCCATACTCGTATGTATATGCGCTTTGTGTAGTCCAATAATCTTTAACATTTTGTTCTGTTAAATAATATCCTTTAATAATATTGTCCGAGGTAATATCTTGGACTTGTCTTATAGCTTCTTCCTGCGCTATATCTGCAACACTTTTATTCCCAAGTGTAAACTGTGAAGCTGCTATTGTCACTGCACCAGTAGTTTTGTCAATGGCAAATGTGGTCTTTCCATTGCTATCAACAACCTTAATTCCCTTAGCTTGCACGTATTCCCCATTTACATAGACATTTCCGTTTTCATCTAAGTAAATCCCCTGTGCTTTCCCACCATTGGTGAGTTTACTGAAAATGTCGGCTTGTGTCTGTTCAGAAACTGCGGTACTGGCAGAAGAATCCGCAATTTCCTTTACTGTTTTTCCTTGTAAGGAAAAAGTCTTTGGAGCTAAGGTGACATTTCCTTTGCTGTCGATTTCTAAGGTTACATTCTTGTTATCATCAATGACTTTTAGGCCACGACCGTTGATTCTCTCACCAGCAAGTGTTCCGGCCAGAATATATTTTGCGTTTATATATACTTTTCCGTCTTGAATATAAATTCCCTGTTCTTTTCCGCCTTTTGTGAGCTTGTTGAACACTTCGTCTTGCCCGAGACTGGTGTCATATTTCTTGATTGCATCCGCAACATCATCTGCGTCCACATACTTGAAATTGATCCAGTCATCTGCAACAAAATCACCATCCAAACGGTTCACAGTGGATGTTTTCAGGGATGTTTTTCCTTTCTCATCTGTGATAATCCAGAAATCACCAGAATTATAAGGCGGTTTTGGCTGTTGCATCCACACAGTACATTTTCCATCTATCTTATCCAGAAGTTCATCTGGTATAGACTGTGGCTGCCATATACCAGATTTATAAATCCATTGTGCATTATCAGATGTATTGTGCCAAAGGTCACCTTCGTGCTCCGCTTTTTCTGATTCCCACACCAATATAATTTCTTTCCCGGAAGCATCTAAGATTTTATTCCCATTAACATCGACCCACGGATATTCTTCTGTTCGCGTCCATTTCTCGGATGGATCAGTTGGTTGATACCAGGTTTCAATTTTCCCATCGATTTGAGACTTTAAATTATTAATATCAGTTGTGTATGTATTGCTAATAAAGTCATTAACCTCGGTTTCCGCTTTTTCCTTTGCAATCGCATTAACATCTTTTCCCTTGACTTGTACGGAATCCGCATTAATAACAACTCTTCCTGTTGTTACATCAACCAGGAAAGTTGTGTTTTCATCTTTGTCAATTGCTTTAATGGTTCCTGTATTAATCCAGTCAGCATTAATACCTGTAGCCGTAAGGATTCTGACAATCACATCACCATCAACCGTCATACCGCCATTCCAATGTTGTCCACCATCTGTGGAAACGGCCCATGCTTCTGCTGTCATTTTCCAAACAATGTCAGAATCGGATAACTGGGGCTTATTGTGAAGATAATAGATATTGCTTCCGTCTGGCTGTGTTTCCACTGTCGTGTATGTTCCCGAAGATTCCGCAAGGCGTTGCGATAATTCTTCCAGTGCCTTTTCTCGGGCGGTACGTTCATCTTTTAAGTTCTTTTTATTTTCAGCTTGTATCTGTTGACTAAGTGTATACTGCTTCTGATTATTCCTAGATGTGCTCTTGGCGCTGCATTCAAGTTGCTCAAATACACCTGGATTCAAAGTAACAGAAGTTAGGTAACTCTTATGCACATTTCCTTTTCTATCAGAAATTGTAATGCTGTCACCAGCTTCCCACGCAATGTTAGTCAATGCGCCTGTGGTAAATGGTCTGAATTTCATCCCGATACATCTATCAGCAATAATTGCACAAATTGTTTCGCCTGTTCCTTCTTGAATCAGCTTATTATCACTGATTTCGATAACATAGCCAGATTTACCCGACTGATATGTTTTCGCTTCATTTTGGGAAGAATTTTCAACGTATTCTGTGACTTTTACACCTGTTATCTCAATGTCGTACAGCCACGGTGTGAATCCATTCGTATCTATTGCTGTAATGCCCTTTTGCATAACAGTGATAATCTGTGCGCCAGTGGTATCTAAGATATCTTTCCCTTCAATATCTTTCCATGGAACTTCTGCCTTATTATAAAAATTTTCTGGTACTTCATTTTTGTACCAGTCAAGACACAATCTACCATATGCATCTGCTTTTGCCCACTGACAGCCCATCTGTGCTACCCATGCAATTACCTGTCGAAAAGTAATACTGCTATCATCTGGTCGATTTTGGATTATGAAATCATCGTTATCAAATCTGGTTGATTGCAGTGTTACTCCGCAAACCTCGCAAGCATCCTGGATGATCTGTAATCTGGTTGCCGGATAGGATAGCTTACTGTCTGAATAATCACGGTCAAATAATCGCATGGAATCTTCGCAAGTTAAACTGATAATAGCTGTGTTCTGGTATGGTGCATCTGTTACTGTCATGGTACAGATACGGATTTTTTCAATACCAGTGGATAATTCAAGCCCGATATGGCAAACAACTCTTGCCCCATCCCAAATATAATCCGTGTACTTGCCAGAAAAGTTGTTGATCTGCAAGGTCAGTTTATTTACAATAGCTGCGCCTATATCAAAAGAACCGCTTTGCGATACTGCATCCTCAAATTTGAAGCCATTAGACCACAAGTCCTTGTCAGTAATGGATAATGTGCTTCCATCTGCAAAGGTAAAATCTGCATATTTCAGATAATTCCGATTCCCGTTATTCTGTTGTTCCTTAAATTCAGATGATAAGTTCCGCATGTTTTACCTCTCGATAAAGTCAAAGTTAAGTCCTTCCATACGTTCGTTGCCAACCCACCAACACTTGAAAGGGGCTTCGCGGTCGCCAATGTAAAATGTTCTGACTTCATGTTTATTACCCGTCAGCAAATCTGGGTATGTGACCTGTATGTATTCTGGGTTTACCGCCTGTATAATCTTGCAGGAGGTTTCCCAGTCTGGAGCATTCCATCCTACGGAAAGCTTCCGTTTCTGTCCCACTCTGTTTTTATGCATGGTCGTATCGTCGGTTCTTCCCGATTCTGAAGCTGATATATCTTGCAACCCCCATGTAAAAGAAGAAGGACAGGGTAACGCTACCCCATCCACTTTTAAAAATGTTTCTGCCATATATTCACCTACTTTAGCACTCTGATTTCAAATTGGAGTGCTCTCAAGCAATCATTTTTGTTGCTTCGTTTTGAATAAATTCTTTAATTTGCTGATATCCCCATCCACAATTGATAAGACTGCTTACAAGCATTTCCATGCTCTGAACTTTTGCCAAGTCATCACCTGTGAAGAAATCTCTAAGATTCTCTTTTGCTTTTACACCATAATCACTTTCAAGTTCTTTGGCTGTTTTTCCGAATAAATTACGATAAATCAGATTTGTGTAATTTGGATAAGCAAATCTTTTATTCGGACTTTCCGTTATTTTCATCTTAATTGTATCTGTGAGAATATGCCGAATAACAACGCCCTTGTCACGCTCGATTTGCCATTGCTGACGTTCCGTATATAAGCGTTTTAACTCGCTTTCCATCTGGTTGAAGGCTTCAATATACTTAATTTTCCATTGTAAGGCTTTTTCACCAGTAAAGCCCATTACGAGCAAGGAAAAACCATCTCTATCCATTTCGTACATTGGATATTCTTTTCCACGATTCTTATATGTTGTAAGTCGAAAAAATTTGGCGGCTGAATTATCAGCCACGAGATTTTCAATTGATTGTAGAACATTCTTATGTTCTTTCTCAAAAACCTCTGCAACTTTCAGACTTGTTGTAATAAGTTTCTCTTCGTATCTTTTTCCAACGATTTCTACCAGCATAAATTCATATCTCCTTTACGATTTATTTTTTGGCAACAAAAAAGCGCCTACCCCAAAAGGTAAACGCTTTAAAATTTGCTTATTATGATTTTATATTATAGCATATGGCGAAAGTATCATTCAGTATACTTCGGTATCATTTCAATAATCTTTTCACATATGCATAGACAACTTTCAGCCAGTGGCTATTATTGCAGTTCTGTACAAGATTAATAATCTCAGTTTTATAATTCGTAGTGTTAGCTCCACCTTTCTAAAAACAGCTGAATAAAAGTATATAAGTATTCCAGGGTTCCTGGCTTCTCAATGCTCTCAATCATTGAAATAATTCCCTTTTTGTAATTCATTCTACAATTCCTCCCAACACTCTAATCAACTTCTGTTTGCGGTTATACTTCAAAATCTCGGAAATCTGCCCCATCATGTCATCCATGGTCATGTTGCTCTTCATGCTGTTGCAACGCTTACATGCCAGTTGCAGATTCTTAATATCATTGGTGCCGCCCCGGGACAGCGGTGTAATGTGGTCGATTGTCATTTTCTTGAATTTGACAGGCTTGCCGCATATCGAACACTTTCCGTTGCACTTGGCGTACACGCTCTTTTTCTGAAAGTCATTGAACTGGATTCTGTTTGCCATACTATCACGCTTCCCCGATTAACTGTTTGGTAAAGAGATACATTCCCTTTAATTTTGACAGGTCTTTCAAATTGATAAGATTTTCAATGATTCTCTGGCGGTACATATACTCGTCCAGAAGCATTATGCACTCGTTGTTGTCTGCGTTCAGTTCGTCGATTGTTTTCTGTAATTCAGCCTTTGTCATTTTATTTTCCTCCTGTGTAATCCGCGTATCCTGTTAAAACATTCTTTCCTGTGCGTTCTCGTTGTCAATCAGTTCTTCCAGATAAATCGGTGGCTTATAATCTTCAACCAATTTTACCGCTTTCTCGCACTGTTTCCGCTTGATTGCCTTATATGTAGTCACGCCAAACTGTCGGCGCACCTCATTATGAATATCTCTGTACAGCTTTGCTCTCAAGGAACCATTCTTATAGGCATTACTGGACTTTCCGCCCAAGACCTTTGTTCCCTTTGATTTCACGGCATTTGTCACCTTGTCCATTTCTACGCCAAGAAGCGGTAAATCTTGTTTGAAATCTTCCAATTCCTGTTTCACGGTATCAACTTTCTGTTCTACCTGGGTTACTCGCTTGTCTACCACTATAACTGCCTGTAATTCTTTGGAGATTCCAGAAAGAACTGGATAATCATAGGTTCCTGTCTTTCTGATAGATGGCAATACTTCTTTTGTGACCCATGACTTGAACTTCTTTGCGGATTCTAGCTTGCTTCCGAAAATAAGGGCGTAAAGACCAGACTCGTTGATTACCGTTACATCTCTTTTCTGACCTGCAATCGTGATTTGCGATGTCAGCTTATCGTCAAAGTCTACATGCTTTCCGATAGCATCCGCAGTATTTTTATATCCAAGTGCCGTTGCTACATCTTTTCCAGCAAACCAAGGCTCTCCGTCAATCATAGTTGTTCTGATATTTCCAAATTCTGGATTATTAAAAATCTGTAATTCGTTCATATAGAAAATCCCTCCAATTCAAGAAAAAATAGTTGACCCATGGAGGTATATTGTAGTAATATTTACATATACCTTTTTGGTGTGGGTATCCGTCAACTTTCCTAGGGCTAGCGGATACCCATTTTCAGTTATTCTCCGATTTCTTCGTCAATCTTTTCGTTTAGCCATGCGGTCTTTGTCTGACCTTTTTCTTTCAGTTTTTTATCCAATGCTTCGAGTTTTTCTCGTTTCACTGAAACACTAAACTGTCCGATAGTTTCACGACGCTTTTTAAAGTATTCGGAGCCATCTTTTCTAGCAACCACAAAATCACCTCTCTTTTAGTTGCTAGCAATATAATATAATAGTTGCTAGCAAAAGTCAACTAGATTTTCTATATTTTTGGAAATTTTATTTTTCCTCCTGTGTATCCCTGTGAAAATCTAATTAAAAGAATCTCTGCTGTGCATTTTCTGTATCAATTTCATTCTTCAAGAAAACTGGCGGTTTGTATTCTCCAATAATCTTGACTGCCTGTTCAACCTGGCTTCTCTTAATTGCCTTGTAGCTTTTGACTTGGAACTGGTAGCGCAGATTGGAATGAATGTTACTGTAAACCTTCTGACGAATGGAACGGCTATTGTAAGCATTGGATCCCTTACCGCCAAGCACCAGTGTTCCTTTTCTCTTTACAGCTTCCGTGATTTTCTCCGCTTCAATCGGGAGAATCGGCAAATCCATTTTCAAAGTCTCAAACTCTGTCTGGATATCATCAATCCGCTTATTCAGTTCTACATTTCCCTGGGCGAGAAGCTGAATCTGTTCGGGAATAGTCATTGGTACTGGGTGGCGAACTGTTTCTTTTAATTTGTCCTCTACTTTGAGAAAATATTGTCTGGCTTGTTCACCTTTGGCGCTCTTTGACTGCATAGAAAGTTTCTTTGCAAAGCTGGCAGAGAGTTTATAATCTTCTCTTTGAATAACGCCACCTGTCGGTGTCTCCTCCTCAAGGAAGAGTCGCAAATAATCCTCATTTTCGGTTGCGAAATCATTTTCTGCAATGTTTCTCTTACACCATCTAGCAAAATTTTGTGGCGCTAACTCAAGAAAAGCATATAACTTTCTGGCAGTAGTCATACCCTCTTCATCAATACCAAGTGCAATCTCAATAGGTGTCTGGCTTGCTGTGTTAATTGTGATTTCGTTCATATATAAAAATCCTCCTGTGAAATTTTAATTTTTTATTTGCAAACAGGAGGTATACAGTGTTATAATTTGTATAGCCTCCTATTTGGTGGCAGAAGCATTTAAGAGATTCTTAACTTTGGTCGGTCGGGAATCTCTTATTTTTTATCACTCTGGAACATTTTATCATACTGCATTTCAATCCCAATTCTTACAATTTCAGACCTTGTAGTAGCCTTTTCAAGTGCAACAGCATCCAGTTTTTGAAGAGTTTTCTTGTCTAATCTTGTCCTTAACATATAGTCTTTTGGATTGTCAGTTAATTTTGTTCCGATTTTCATAGCAGCCATTTATATCACCTCTCTTTCTTCGTTGCTACAATCCTAGTATAGTGTGTAGCAACAATCCTGTCAAGCATTATTTTAACTTTTTTCAAATTTCCTATTCCACTATTCATGTTAGAGTGGTAAAATATGTATATCATACTAAAGAGGGGGATTTTAAATGAGAAAAAGAAAGAAAATAGACAAGATAACAGGAAAAATAAAATGTCCGAAATGGTCTTGCAGAAGTGCTAATGTCCAGATAATCGGTCATGGTCTGTTTTCTACCAAATATCAGTGTAGAGATTGCGGACGAATATTTAAAGGGTAAAAAGGCTAGGGAGAAATCCCTAGCCCTAATCTTATCAGTTAATGTATTCAACATCTATGCTTGGCAATGTTACTTGTTTCCCAAGAAGTGTTGTAGAATTTAATGTTCCGCTACAAGTTCCGTATACGGTTACCCAATCTCCTTCTAGGTAATGTGTTTCGCCATCCTCATAGCTATATGAACAATCCCATTTATTACCGTTTCCGTCAACAATATACAACGTATATCCACCGAATATTCCTTCTAATGACTGATCTATTGTTCCAGAGACAATACAATGTTTTTTATCGTAACTGTCAGGATTTCTCAATATATCATTATAGTCCAATGTTTGGCAAAGTGCCTTGTATTCGTCCTCTGAAACTTCTTTTGAATTAGCAACTTCTTCTGTCACTACAAAATACTGTGATAAACTATCATCTGAAACATCCTTTTTATAGCTTTTAGCTTCATCACCTTTTGCAAACACCATACAATTCTCTAAATTTATGGAATCTCCCATAAATCCCCATGAATCTACATTTGATACTGTTCCAAGAATAGCAACCACATCATCATCTTTAAGACCGCTTTCATATTTTGCATACAATTTACTATCAGATACATTAAAATTACTCATCATATATTTATCACCAATAGTAACTTGCACCTTATTGTCTTTAATCTCACTTATTGTTGCTACAGTATAAATTTTAGCTCCGCTCATATTGACTGCATATTTATATAAATCGCTGTCAGTGATATAAGAATATTCACCAGAATTAAATGTTTGTAATTCATCATCAAAAGTAATTGGAGCCACATTCTGTTTTTTCTCTTCTACTGTAGGAGTTGCTTTTCTTTCGTAACTACTGGATTTTTCCGTCTGCGTTTTGGATGTATCTGCTGTTTTCTCTGTTTTAGATGAATACCAGCCAATTAGAATAAACACAAGGCAGATAAAACCAAAATAGTTTGCGCATCCCCCTTTTTTCTTTTTCTTGGTAGCTGTCGGCTGTGGCGTGTACTGTGGTTCTGGTGCAGAATATGTTTTAGGTTTTTCGATATTCTCAATAGTTGTTCTGGTCTTGTTTGCTTCGCCTCTGTCGCAATTATCCATTACACTCTTTTCAAGCATATACCATTCAACAACATATTGTTTTTTGAAGTACCGCTCCGCAATCTCTGTTGTAAATTCTTTTGCCTGTTCATATGCGGAAGAGCCTGTTGATAAGCAAATTTTGAAAGGCTTTGCGTATTTCGGAATTGAAAAAGCAACTTTCAACTGTACTCTCCCTAAATCGTCTGGTTCTTCTTTATCATAATTCAATACAAAATCCATAGGATTTGCTTCAAGTAACAAATTTCCTTTGTAGTAAACCTCAATATTCGCTTTTGAAGCCTTGATTCTCATGGAATCTAACATCTCAATGTCGTATTCCTTTTGCTTCTGTGGCGGTTCCTGTGTTACATTTCCCTGTGTTATCGGGAATCCACAGTTCGGGCAACTTGCCGCTTTATCACTTATTTCCTTGCCGCATTCTGGACATTTAATCAGTGCCATAAATATCCCCCTCCTTAGTATGATACCCATATTGTACCACCTTTGGACGTATTCTGGAAGCACTATTTCGCTTTTCTATCAATTTCCGCAGTTACGGCAAACAAAAGAGCTTCGGCAAATTTTGCTCCGACCGAATCGGAGTATTTATCGTGAATCCGGCTTGCTTCCATGGTGAGATTTTCCCACTGCGGAATATCGTCCTTTGAGATAAAAGCGTACTTCTTGTGAAGATTCCATATATCTTGCCAGATGGAAAAGTAAGTCTGCTTGAAATCCATTATACGTACAACACTCCATGATATTTCTCGAGCCTATATTTCTGTTTCACATTTGGATATTTTTCACGATCTACCTCACTGTAAAACATATTTTTCGGTCTGGCGTATAATTGCTTACTGCCATACAGGGCTTTGTATATCACTAGGTCTTCTCCTGTTTCCGTATGCCTAGCAAAACCGACAATCTCATACAGGTATTCATTGTCACGCGGATTCTCGATAGTTTCTCGCTTAAAGTGCTGTACAATATCCCCTGGCTTAAATAATTGTCTGTTCATTTTCATTGTTACCTTTCTCCACAATTAATTAATTTCTTTGCTCAAATTTCAATTTTCTTTGCTTGTGCCTATATTTTATCATGCGAGAAGTTTTGAAACGGATTTGATTATTTTATCGTAGTAATTCTTTATCAATAATCTGGAAGTTCGCCCTGTGGATATAAAGAGCTTTTCCGTCAATCATTAACTTTGTCATTTTAGGTAGATCGTCCGGGATTTTCCAGAACACCTCGTCACCAGAATATGCGGCTATGGGCTGTCCAAGTTGAGATTTAATTACTACAACCCTAGATTTTCCGAAATAATTTTTATAATAATTCACAATCCCGGATATGTATGTGTTCTCTGAAATCTTTCCGGTTGAATGACTGATAATATCTTCCTGAGTAAAATCAACCTCTGGCTTCAATCCTTTTTGCTCAAAAATACAAGTATCACCACAGCTTTCAATTTCTTTACCGTCAATCAGAATTGTAATAACGGAAGATACGTCATAGCTTGTTGTTTCGTTACCCTCACTATCGTAGCCCTTGGATTTGGTTTTATTCCCGGCAATGTTGATCTTGTCCCCAGTGGTAGTCATAACCTTTTGACCGTAGTTGTCGTAGGTATAGATTGTGTAGCTGTTACCGGAAAGATTTCCTTTCACGTCATTCATGTAATCGTCATTCGCTGCACAGCCTGTTAGCCATGTGATAATGCAAATACAGATAATGGTTGCCAGTAGTGCTTTGATTCTTTTCATGGTTTTTGTCCTCCCTCATATGTCTCATAATCAATCGTTCCCAGATCACCATACACATCTGGATAATAAATTCCAACCCAGAAGTTATCCTCCATTGCTTTGTAGTAAGTTACTTTTACATTCCATCTCTGTACCTCGTCAATAATTTCTTTGTTGAGAAGTCCGAATTGATCTCGGCAAGCTTCATTTTCCAGTTTGTAAGTCAATGCTTTGTATTTCTCGGCATTTGCCTGTCTGGTGGCGGTAATATTAGTTTGAGTGATAAGTAAAATCAATCCAAATACCAGGAACCATATTGCACTGATGAAGGAAATTACCACGCCAAAAGACAATATAAATCCACTCACATTTGAATACTCATATTTGTAGCTTAAAGATTCGCCTATTCTATTTGCAATCAGCATAACAACGCCGACTGTAAAAATGATTATTGATAGCCAAAATATCATAGTGTTTCCTCCCTGTCCCATTCTGTGTCAGATTTATCTGACATAATAATATCGTTAGATATTATTCAAAATATAATTCTTTCTCTTTTTCTTAATCTAAATCTATATCTAAATCTATATCTAAATCTATATCTAAATCTATATCTAAACCTTAATCTGAGTGCGTCTACTATGCGTCTTTTGTGCGTCTAAAAAATAATAACTCTAAATTCGTCATTTTTATATTATATTTCACCAAAATTCAACTTGTAAAAATACATATTTTCTCTGTTATGCTGATTTTTACAGATTTTTGTGTCGAAATAAAATTCTTATTTATTTCTTATTTAACGCTTATTTTTTCTTATTTGATGCAAAATAAAAAATTATTTTACCTTAAATTAAAACTTGTTTTTCCTTATTTGCTCCCTATTTAATGCTTATTTACTATCATTAATAGTAAAATAAGGTCTTATTTGAGCAATTTAATTTTCAGATAAAGCCTTATTTTACCGAAATTAATTATTCAAACAAGCTAAATACGTCTTTGCAAAATTCCTCATAGTCGATATTCCCGACCAGTGGCATTTTATTTCTCAGCTTTTCCATTGCTTTAAAAAACTTTCCTTGGTCTTTATTCCAGATTTTACAGGAAACAAGAAGATACTTCTCTTCTGTATGTCCATATTCTTTTCCAAAATTTACCCGAATTTTCTCATTCTTAAAAAGTTGGTCTGCCAGATACTCTTCTGTATCTGCAAAAATGTATTCACTGCGGAATAAATGCTTTTGGATTAAGATGTAATTTTTATATGACATGATATTCCTCCCTGTGAAAAATGTTCCATTTTAAATCGAACCTTTCCGGACCTCATTTTAAATGCGGGCTGTCTAAAAATTCAAAATTATGCCGCAATTTTATTAAGAAAGCCTTCTATTTCTTCGTAATTCCATCCATTGCATATTAATGCACCAGCAATTTCAGTTAATTGTTTTATTTTTAGATTTTGCTCATCAGATAAATAAAATCTAAAACTTGTAAATTTCTTTGGTTTGTATTTTTTTATAAGGCCTTCCGTGTTTCCGCCTAATACAATTTGATATATTAAGTCGGAGTATATATTTGGCTCGTCAATCCCTTCTATAGCTTTTGTGAATTTTTCTATTTCTTCGTTCTCTATTGATGGTTCTATATGTTTTTCATCGGATAAGCCAATAAAATCAAATATTTTCTTTTCAATCCTTAGAGCATTTTCTTTTACAGAGTGAACATATTCCTTTTGAATTGAACACATTTCTTCTTCAGAAATATATTCGCCTATCTTATGTATGGTTTCATCAATTAAATTCAAATCAACAAAAGAAAACCACTCTCCACCAATTCTGTATTTCTGAAAAACTCTATGAAGTTGATTTTCTACAAAATATGGATTTTTCAAATAATTACTTTCGTAAATTACTTCTGAAAAAGGAAAGCCACAGGATACCTGCTCAAGTCTTCTTTTAACGCAATGGCTTGTCCCTATTTTGTATTTTTCTTCATGCTTAAAAACATAAATCTTTTTAAATTTTTCTATCAAGTTGTTTCCTCCCCCCAAAAAATAAAAAAGAGCCGCCAAGTAAGATAAAAATTCCTCAAAATCGAGAAATATTAATTTCTTCTTAGCGGCTCAAAAATCAAGACCGTGTGTACTTCTTCATTGAGAAAATTATATCACACAATCAGTCAAAAATCAATATGCCGGGGATGGATTGAAACGACTATTCGTTTCATTCTGGGCTTTGGTCACAGCCTTTGCAATCTCACTTCCGTCCAGAATAATGCTGTTCATAATGTACTGCGGATTCTTGTTTCCGCTGTTCATACTCATTGCCATTGCAACTCCCTGGGCTACTGCTTTTGCCATTTCTTCTTTTGTAAGTCCCATACTTCCGTCCGAACTGGAAACAATGCTGTCTGCAATCTTCTTCATGGTTCGTGGATTTTCCAGCGGAAGGACGGCTTCGGAACCAGCTTCACCGATGCCAATTACCTGTGCGCCATTGAAAAGGCCACCTTTGGCGTACCAATTAGGCTTATAAACTGGTGTAGAACTGGTTTTTCCGTTTCCGAGGTTATGCTTTCTCCATTCAGAGATTCGATATGTTAATGTTGGTAGATGAACTTGTTTCATACCATTGGCGAAAGATTGTGCAGTTTCCCGACCCATTGATGTTAAATCATTTCTGAACAGACTTGTGATATAATCTGAAATACCAGATAAGTTAGATTCTGTATAAGTCTTCATGTTTTCGGTTTCTGTATCAACCTTGCCAGAAGCCTTTTCCCAAATCTGGTTTGTATTGATTAAAACAGAAGACCAATAACTTTGAATGGTGGTCATAACCTTACCCATTATATCTTTGGTATCGGTGTCCATGGTTCCGAGGGCTGTCGATACAGCATTTGCAGAATTTCCCCAGTTTGTTTTAGAGTTGGTTTCAACATCATCATTCGTGTTCTTTATCTTCGACCAAATGGAAGGCATTGTGCTTTCTGTGCTTTTTTTCATTCCAGCCATTGCAGTGCTTACGGCAGTATTGGCGAGACCAAAACCAGTTTTTGTCTTGGATGATACGGATTCGGATGCTGTTGCAACTGATTTGCTCATTGTTGATGAAGCTTTCGGAACATCTTCTGAAAAAGCTTTTATAACTTTTCTTGTGTCAATTCCCATCTCTGCCATTTTATCCATCAATGCTTGGAATGCGGCTCTAGCTGTTGCACCAGATAATTCTTGCTGTTGAAGGACAGTACTTAATTCATCAAACTGCGTTGGAGTGATTACTGCTTGATATGAAAGTCTTTCCAGTGCAGATTTCGCATTATCAAACTCAGTTCCCATTGTTCCAATATATTCATTAATATTTCCGATATGGGAATTTGTAGAGGTATCGGATTCCTCCATTGCCTGTTTTAATGCTTGCTTAAATGTATCGGAAGAAATTCCAAGATTTTCAAGTGATGTTTCTACAGTTTGGAGCTGTCCATCAAAATCAAATGCATTGTCTTTCACATTTTTCAAATCGCCACCAAGCCCAATAAATTTATCCCCAGAAACTCCAGTTTGGTCTTCAAGTATTTTCAAGGCTTTTCTGACAACTTCAAAATCGTTGAATGCGTCCGCTGTGGAATCTTTAAAGTCCATAGCTTTTTTTACTTGTCCAAGTCCTTCCATGACAAATGCGGTTGCGCCCAAATTGGTTGCGTATCCCCAAAATCCTTGGAATTGTCCACCAGCTGTTTGTGCGACGTCACCAAGATTTTTTATCTTTTCAGCAAGGGTAGTAAATCCTCCATTTCCTGCGGATTCTGCCGCATCCCCTAAATCTTTTATTGCTTCTTTTGCTCCACTCGTGCCATCTCCAAGGACATCTGCTAATTTTTCAGCAATGAGATCAGCATTTTCTTTGGCAATAATTTTTCCGCCAATGTGATCAATAAGGTTCCATGCAAGTTCTCCAATTCCGCTTACTTTAAGAACATTTACGACAAGAAAGGCTTTTCCAAGAATATCAACAAGACTTCCAACAAGCGGATGGTCTTCTTTTATTCCATCCACCAATCCGTTAAAGGCACTTGATAAACCACCAAGAATCAAATCAGCCGCAGTACTAAGTATTTCGCCCCAAGGCAACTCTCCTAAGAATGTTCCAACGCCTTGTCCAAACTCATAGAAAGTGTCTTTTGTAAGCGTATTTTTCAACGCCGTACACAGGTGAGATATGAAATCTCCAAGTGCTTGTCCATTTTCTTTCCAGTTTGTTTTTTTCAAGAAAGTAGAAATTCCCTCTGTGATATTATTAGTAAGTTCATCCCAGTTTACAGTTTTGGTAAACGCAGCCAAGCTTCTAAACGCTCCATTTAAAATTCCAGATAAAGAATCTGCAATATCCTTCATGGAAATTTTGGACACAGCGCCATTTAAAGCTTTTCCAAGTGAACTACCAAGCTTATCCCAACCAGTTACACCAGCGCCGTCCTCTTCTGACATACGTTTTACAAATCCAGATAGAATTTTCCAGGAAATCATAAACTTATTTCCAAGCAATTCACCCAGATTAGTCCAGTTGATTTCATCCAGTGCGCCGATTAACCCATCACCAATATTTCTGCCGATTAATCCAAAATCAATACCGCCATCACCAATAAGCTGATTAAGAGTATTTACAGCTGTGTTGATTCCCGTCCCGATAGTTCTTCCAAGCAAGTCAAAATCAAGTCTGGTATTTAATGAATTGAATGCTCTTGTAAATGCGTCTGTAAACTCAGTTATTTTCGGGGCAACATTTTTCCAGTTAATAACCTCATACACCTTGCTCATTCCGAGATTAAGCATATCGGCAATAGTAGTTCCTACACCCTCCCAGTCTTTCGCCAGGAATGCTTTTCTAATTTTGGAAGCCCATTTGTTAATAGGTGTTTCATCGACAGTCAAAACTTCGTCCAAGGAATCTTGTATTCCTGCAAAGCTATCAGCCAAATCGCCAAGTCCAGAACCAAGGCTTTTAGATGCAGTCCCGGAATCGTTTGAGTTATCAGCAAGCTGATTTAATTGGTCGAATGGTAATACAGAAAGTGCCTTTTTCAGCTTCTTGGCAGATGATGTAGCGTCATCAAGCCCGGAGGAGGCATCGTCACCAGCTGTTTCTATACCGCCTAAGTTAGATACAATATCACTAACTCCACTCTGCGAGCCTTTTAGTTTCTTACCCATCAATACATACATGAAGTTGCGGAATGCATTTGCGGCTTGCATAAGCTTTGACATGAGCGCATTAAGTGCTTGAATAGCCGGAAGGATTCCAGCAATTAAGCCTTGCCCGATTACTGCGGAAAGAGACTGAAAATTAAGGGTAAGCAATCTAACTTGGTTCGCCCATGTTCCGGATGTACGAGCAAAATCTCCCTGCATATCGCTAGTTACGGACATTAAGTAATTGTATCTGATGGTTGCTTTTTCAGCCTGTGTCATAGCATTATAGGAAGTTGTGATTCCCTGTGAAAGGGCATATGCTTCCATATTTGCCACAGACATATTGATACCAAGTTGTCTTAACGGTTCAATTTCTCCAGATATTCCAGCCCTAATTTTTTGGAATGCTACATCCGTGTCTAAGTTAAAGAATGAAGCCATATCTCCTGCAAGACCAGCTAAAGTAATTGACATATCAGAAGCTGCGTTTTGTGCAACGCCTGATGATTTCAGCATAGCCATCATGGTTCCAGAATAGGTTTTTGCCGCCAATTCTGATAATCCAAATTGTTCTTTAGCAGTAGAAGCAAATTTGTAGGCTTCATCTGCCATGCTTCCAAAGGAAACATCTACAACGTTTTCAACCTCTGTGATATCTGAACCAAAATCAATCGCACTTTTCCCGAGATTCACAAGTCCTTGAATTGCTTTAAAACCGACAGCTGTTTTAAGCAAATTTCCAAGATTAAGGGAAGCAGTTTTTAATCCCGAACTGCTTCTTCCCAGTTTTTGAAACCATCCAATTATGGTTCTCATGCCACCGCCTATTTTGGAAGCAGTTTTATTTACGATGTTCCCTAGCTTCGAAGTCCCGGAAGATAATTTTGAAAAAGCGCTAGATATGGAGTTTGTTGCAGTGTTTACTTTACCACCAGCGTTAGCCAGCTGTGCCAGTGCTTCCGTCATGCGGATAGTGTTCTCACTGATTTTTGGTGCACTTTCCATTACCTTGAAAAACTTTTCAACTTCTTTTGCCAAAATTTGAAGTTGCCCAGCAGTCTGCCCTGTTTTGCTCCCGGCACTCGCCAGCCTTCCGATAGACTGTACAAATAAATTGGTTGATTCTGATATATCTCCAATTTTCGACAAAGTCTTAATTGTTTTCTTTAATTGCCTGCCCAATTCTGGTAAAGAAGAATTTACCTGTTGCGTCTTATCTCCTGCGCTTATCAACTTTTGTAAAGAAGATACAAAACGATTTGTGCTGGATGAAATATCTGGCAAACCAGAGAAAGTTTTCATGGAATTGGCAATCCTATCAAGTGCACCTGTATCAAAATCCGCCGTTTTCACATCCATCAGCCTTCTGATGGCGTTGATTCCAGGAATCACTTTTGAACCATTGAAGTCTACCGTATTGAGAACAGACATGGCATGTGCCACTTTTTGCATGCCGTCAACCACAGGCTGTGCTTTTGAAGAATCAATTTTCTCCATCTTTTCAATAGCTTTTGTGATTGAATTTATATTTTTGGTATCTACTTTGGGCACAGAAATATTCTGGAATCCGCTGATAGCTGATAACCCGGAAGCCAAATCCTTGAGAGAATTTCCGCTTCCGTTGAGTGCTGCAAAATTGATATTCGAAAGATTAGTTAATTGTTTCGTCAATCCGCTAAGATTTGGAACAGACATGCGAATCCCGTTCAATGACTTTATGGAAGCAGAAACCTTTCCAATCTCCCGGCTATAATTTCGAAGTCCGCCATTATCCACGCTTTTAAATGCGTTGTTAAGGCTGTAGAGCTTTTTAGCGAGGTTGTCCAGAGATTTTGCAGCCCGTGAAGAATTACTGTTAATCTGCAATTCAAGGGTATCAATGGTATTGTCCGCCATTATAATTTCCCTCCTTTTATATAAAAAAATAAAGGGCAGACAAGACTGTTAATCCTGCCTGCCCTTTTCTTTGCCTACTTCTGCGATATTTGCATTTGCCTGCCGAATAAGAAGTTCGAAATATCGTTCTTCTTCTCTGAGTTCGGCTTCTGTTTTTTGAGGAGCATCATTCTCTTCTTCCTTCTGATTTTTGGCATCGTTTCCAAATGGCTTAGAAGGATAAGAATTTTTCTTGGAAAGAATCCCGGCTATAGCCAAGCTTACGTATGCGCCGTTCAGCCATGCCTGGTAATCAATAGTCTTGGTTTTTTCCTCGATTTCTTCCTCTTTTTGTTCTTTCCACGCTTTTATGCGAATTCTGAGTTCCTTTATTGTAGAGTGTAGAAACTCTTTTTTGCTCATCCCGGTTTTTACCGCTTCCGGGTACAAATCATCCCAGATTAATTGGCTGTAGCTTTTTTCTGATGGTCTGTCGGCTTCTTCGGCGTTTTCTTCGGTTTTGAAGTCATCTCCATATTCTCCAGGATTGCCGCAATCCCGGTCAGTTTGAAAAAATCATCCTCTCCCATCTGTGAAATGCAGATTTCGAGAACACCGTAGAAATTGCCTGTCTCATCTTCTGAATGCTCGCGAATGTAAGTTGCCAAAAGCTTTTTCGCAGCAGAAATATTCGGGACTTTTCCGTCTCCTTCCGGGTGATCCCCGTGGTGCTCCATGAGTCCTGCGTAGAAAACTGTAAGCGCGGTATGTGGAATGTTGGAAAGCCCGGATATAATTTGGGAAACATCTTTTACCCCAGAAGCTAATGCAAGAGAGGTCAGAAGATCTGCCGTTTCTTTTACGCAGTTCGCATACAGGGAAGCTTCAATTGAGTACTCAAGTTTATAATCGGTTCCGCCAATGGTTAATGTTTTATACATGTTCTATCCTCCCGAAATTTAATTAGCTCTCTGTTGGCTTAATCGCTGTATCTGGGCCAACATACTTATTGATAGTAAGTGTCATGGTTACAGTCAGAAGACCGTTCTGGTCTCTTGCTGGTTTTGGAATAATTGTCGGTGGCTCAATCTTTGTGAAGAAGGCTTTCTTGAGGGACGGGAAATACTCCTCGTACCACATAGCCAGTCCTGACGCACTTGCAGTTTTATATTCGGAGATAAGTGTCTCCCACTCAGTGATGGTTTCATCGGTGACATTAACTGTTACTCCGAATGTTCCTCCTGTAGATCCACGACCAGCAATTGTTCTTTCAATCTCATCTTCAAGAGCTGAAGCGTCCGTTGTCTCCGGGGTGATGGTAATTTCGTCAGATGCATTAATTCTATGAAGCATTTTAAAGCTGGTAGGCTTCTCGCCAGCAACCGTTTCTACCGCATACCCAGTAAGCGAGCCAACGGTTGATATACCAGCAACATTTCCTTTCTCTGCCATTTTTAAAGCTCCTTTCTTTGTTTTTTTCTAAATGGCTCTATGACTCTCTTGCACGTAACCCTGTGCCGGGAGATAGCGGATCACCGCCTTTCTACTCTTCTTTGCCTGCCTGCTTAATAAGCTGATTTACATAAGTACTTAATCCAGCAACGATAATGCCTTGTGTAATTGCAGTAAACAGTGCCATTGCAGCTTCTTGTGAGCCAGAAACTGCGGATGTTGCAAACACATAAAGCCCACAAATTAATACGCCAAGGATTCCTAAAATCATCGGAATAAATTTGTCAGAAATTTTTTCTGACTTTTTAAGCATTACTCCAATAAAGTAAAGAACCACAACGACAATAAGTAGCTCTGGCTTTACATAGTTTAAAATCTGTTCCATAATCTCACCTCACTTTCGTTTTAGGCATAAAAAAAGAACGTCTATGCGTTCTTTGTGTTTAAAGTAATTTTCCTGTATATATCCGGCTGTATCGACTTACAAGCTTTTTGATTCCACTGTTACCGAAAAACATAGGCTCCGGGCCATATGTACGGCGGAATCCCATGCTTACCATAGCTTTGTGACTTATCTTGTCCAATTCATACACTCTGGTTAATGCTTTGCTCCCAGATGTGAAGCAATTTACTTGAAATGATGGCATTGTTGCACATTCATCCCCTTCAAGGTCACCTCTTGTAATTGGATTCCCAAGCATATAAAGCTGTGCATATGCCTTTTTTCCAGAAGCATTTGTTTCACTCCCATCCATGGAATAGTTGTCTGCGCCAGTAATCTTAGAAACAGCCGCTCCCCACCTTGAAAAAACTTCCAAAACAGGGGATTCTATTGTGTCTGGCATATCTGTCACCTCACAATAAAAAATGCGCTCACCTTTATAGTGAATGCATTGCATTTTATGCTACAATTTAACACTGTAATCATAACATAATTGGTTGGTATCATTCAGTATACTTTGGTATCATCTTTAGGAAGAGAATACTTCTTTGGCGATTTTGCGAACAGCAATAATAACGGCTTGTTCTGCGTGATACATAGGCATGTACGCTCTATTTCCATATGAATGGCTTGTTTCTCCACTTCTTTCGTCCGTATACCACCATCCATAAGGTGAAAACGCATGGGTTTGTCCGGGGTATGTACCTACTCCGTATTCAGAACCAGAGGGTAGAGGGTAATTGTTTGAGCCATATGTGATACCAGCTGAGAATTCAATGAATAACACTTTATCACCAGACAGCCTAACAGAAGCACCTGTAATGTCACCGTTCTTATTATAGATTATCTCGGTGTAGTATGAACCTTTCTCTTCGTCCGGGATGGATTCCATTGTGGCCTGAATTACTTGTAATCCCTCTTCACACAATCTCTTAACAAAAAGCTCGTTCTTTCTTTGTAAATCTTTCTGGTATGCCTTTAATTCATTAATAGCATTCTGGATTGATTTTTGCGACAAGGTACACTTTATTGTCTTACCCATTTTCGTTTCCTCTTTTAGAAATTCCGTATCTGGCAATATTGCCTTTTTTCGTGTCTAAAATCTTCTTTAGTACATAATCTGGCAATACTGTAGGTTCTCCATTTTCGTCCAAAATAAGGCTTCCATCCTCGCTTATTTGTGGGATTCTGTCTATCCAAAATATATCTGCTTCCTGTGGGTGAAAATTTCGATTAAAGCTTGTAATGTACCTGTCATAATCCGGTACTATTCCTGCCGCAATTTCTTCTGGCGTTCCGGCTGTAGATGATACGGAAAAAGAGTATAAAACTGGTTTTTCATAAACTTTAATGCGGTCTAATCCTTTTGTTTTTTCAGATATTCGTGACCAGTATACGGATTGTTTTTGACGAACTAATCCTCTCATATTTCCTCTCTTTCTTAAATTTGATTGATTAACTATAGCCTCCTTTAGTTAATTAGTTTTCACGCATAAATCTATATTCACCTACAAGTACAAGATTGGCATTTGCTGGCACATTATCTAATCTAATACTTGCATCGGTATTATTAATGATGTTGCAATATGCTTTTCCATAAGATCTCGTAAAAATTCCAGATGTTCCATTATAATGTTCGCGCCTTCCAAGATCAATTGATGTATCAATCCCCATAATCATAAGGTCGTTGTTTGCACTTCTACAAATTATTGCATTTGTATTCTTGCTTTTTCCTTTTGGACTATTTTTGTAATCTTCTGTCTCTAAATTTGAGTCGCCTATAAAATTTATTTGCGGATAAGACGCTAGTCCATTAATTTGCAGTCCATACCATAACTCTATAGCAATATTTTCAAGTGGAACAATTTTTGTCGTTGAAACAAATTTTTCTCCATCGAATTTCATTTCAATAATTTCTGATAAAATTTCCCTTCCTGTTCCATCTGCTTTTCTTGTATTATAGCCTTGAATCATATTGCACCATCTAATGCAAAATGTATCACATTCTCCGCTTCCTTCGGTAAGTTGATAGCCATCTGCATAAAAATTAACCCATGCAGTTCTTCCGGTTGGTACTCCTGTGCCTGTATTATTGTACGCATGATTTCCGCCTGTGAAATTATTAGAAGTAATATCGTCACCGTCGATATTTTGAAGCGCTTTTGCAATGTATGGCGAATGCCAATCTCCTTCTGCGCTAAGTAGTTTTGTTGTAGGAGATATTAAATCTGTCACTTTTTTGCTACTATTTTCCACAAGCCCAATATTTTTGAATTCAACAATGTTGTTTACGCCACGCTTGTAAATTTTGTAAACTATATCTTGCCCAACGCAGTAGTGTGTAGCCAGTACCACTCCTGTATCTTTTGTTATATGATATTTTATCTTTTTACTGTTATTGACATTTTGTTTTGCAAGTTCCTCCACTCGTTCTTTGATGGAACCATTGAGATATTTTTCGTATTCTGTTGGTATTTTATTTCCTTTTACAAGCATACATTTAGCATTTAACACACTTAATGTTATTCCATTGATTATAGAATAATTAAATCGTAATGTTGCTGCATTAGTGGGCGTTTTAAAATTTTGTTTTTTCGTCGAAGTTATGTATGTTCCACTGCTATCATAAAAAAATACGCCGTTTGCCGCGTTTCCCCATGGGATAGATATGCCTTTTTCGTCAGGAACAATTGCCAGCGTGTACTCAGTGTCTGAATCAATTGCTATTGGCGCTGTGCAATTATATGATGTATCAAAAGTTGTATCATGGTACGGAACCCCTCCCACAAAATAATGCGGAGATATAGTATCATCAGTTTGTAGCGCACTATTATAAAGATTAGGGGATGTATAGTATATTTCTCCTGTAATTTTATCCACTTTAAGCTTAAGATTATCCACTTGTTCACTGTTATTTTTTAACAATTCTCTTGATGTTGTCTCTTCATTTATGTATATAACTGCTCTTTTCACCGTGGATGCTTTTGTATCTTCAGTGAATACATATTCGAAGTGTATGTAAGTTGCATCAACTTCTATTTTGAATTTTGAATCTTCTTTCGTAAATGCCTGATATGAAATATATCCAGAACTGTTATAAAATAACAAAAATCCATTACTGGCTTTATTGTAAAAGCTGATCACATCCCCTTTTTTACAATAAATTGGATTATCGGTAGATACGTATTTAAGATCCAAAATATCATATCTAATTCCGTTCTGAGCGTTATAGATTAAATTACTATATCTGCCATCACACAAGTTGTTGTTATAATTTATTTGTTTTTTTAGTTCTTCTACTTGGTATACATTATCTTCCTTTAGCGAACCAGTTTCCTCTTTCAACGAAGCAACATCCGTCTTGTTCTGCTCAATCTGCTGTGCCTGTTCTGTGGTGGCTCCGGGCTTGACTGGATTCTGTTCAAGGTATTCCGCAACTAACCTTTGTATTACCGTTTCTGCTTCTTCTTTTGTAAAATACAATGACATATCAATTGGAGCGCCCATAGTGTCCCATACTACACCGTTCCATGCCACGTTCATTCCCGCTTCGCCGTAGACAGATTTAGACTCGATATTGTACATATCTCCGATATCTGGATTTAACGGAAGTAAATCAGCAGTCGCGACTGTACCTCTGTATCTTACAGGGCTGTTCAGTTTTGCTTCCATATCGGAAATCTGGCGTTTTAATATTGCGTATACTTTCTTTGCTGTTAATGCCATATGCGCTTCTCCTTTACAGTTTGTACCATGTATCGGTAGGTTTGTGATATTCGTATAATTCGGATGTATCGAGGCACAAAGCCGAAGAACCGCTTTCTACATAATGCGGAAGTTTTGAAACATCTTTAGAAAGACCTTCATAATCCCGAATCATACCTTTCGCATCTGTGCATACCCAGCTTCCTAAATCAGGTAGTTCTTCTCCTGGCTTATACAAGATTCCATCAAAAATAATCGAGTTTTCTGTTTTTGCCATCTATGCGATCATCCTTTCTGCTCCAACGGGAGCCACATATGTAAATCGGTTTCCTAAAATATCTCTGGCTGTGCCAATAACGAAATGACTGTAGTCTGCCAGAATATTGCATACAAATTCTTCTGCATCCACCCAATATCGTTTCTTGACCATGTGATGAAGCTCTGGCAGTAGGCCATAACTGAATATTACGCAATGCCCTAATTCATGGATAAATACACGGTTCAGAAGTTCCCCATGCAGGTTGTTCGCAATTGAAATTGTCATTGTGGAATAATCAGATACAGCAAGTGTACGTTTTCCTGTACGGTCAATCAACACATTATCATGTGGGGAAACAAACTGCACTCTCCATAAATCCCCATTCATGTAGAATTGTCGTAGCATGGTTTATCACCATCCTTTCTACAAAAAAAGCCCCTGCCGCATTAATTTGCGACAAGGACTTAATTCATTTATTACTCTAGTTCATCTGCTGTACAAGACGGGTCAGATCAGTTTTCATTGACTGTCTGAGCGATGCATCCGCATCAGACCACATTTCTGTGAGATTACGGATAATATCGGATGTGTACTCCTTCATGGAATCATCCATTTTTCTTTTGGATTCTGTATCCTTGGAATCATGATAGTGTCTACGGTTCTCATCGTATCTATCATAGGATTCACCATATCTGGATTTCTTCCGATTCATATCATCCATTTCCATATCACTACGATCTGGATGATATCCCATGCGGTACATGTTTCGTTCAAATTCTGGATTGTTTAAATACTCATCCATCCAATCATCATCCTGCATATACAGATACGGTCTATAACCTTTTCTGTTTCCCCTACCTTTTGGAGCGAAACGCCCATTTGAATAGCGGTAACGGTCATATCCCATGCGTCCAAGATACTTTTCTTCCTGGTCGCATTCATCCATAGCTTCCACAATACGATAATCTTTGTCAGCACAAATCGCACATTTCACTGCTTCCATGCAGTCTTTCAAATCGTCCCAATCTTGAGCGCTGAGATTATCAAAGCCATGTGCTTTGGCTTTTTCCATAGCCCATTTTCCCATTTCCATTGCTGTCTTATGCATTCACGATACCTCCCTTCTTCATAGCCTGTACAACATTTTCTGCTGTTGGGGCTGTACCATTGATTGCAGTCAGATTGTTGTTCGGACTACATGCAGGATTTCCTAACATTTTGAACGCTCCACCAGTAGCACTTGTTATAACTCTGGTTGCGTATTTTGTTCTTGTTCTGACACCACATGCTGTTACCTGTGCACAACAACGATTCTCTAAAGGATATAAGGTTGTTCCTGTTCCTATCTGAATCATTACTGGGGCGGTAATTGTGGTTGTACTTGGAATGGACTGTGCTAAAACAATACAGTATTTTTCTCCATTATTGTAGCTTCCTTCTGGAATCGTAACCACAAGATTTCCACCCGTGAATGCAATTGCAGTAGACAGCACAAGGTGATTACAGAGCTTACAAACATTCTTACATGTCATACCTTTTACCTCTCAATCAATAAGAGGTGAGCCGCAACCCACCTCTTAGAATTTAGTCAACCTCTAAGGGTGAGTTACTTAGCAACAGCCACCGTTACATCCACATCCATTGCTTCCGTAATATCCATACAAATTACTTGCTGGATATGCCGGAACCGGAAGTGGTGCAGTCCGTCTAAGAATTTCTGCTGTATTTGCGTCCATAGCCGCCTGCAATACCGCATTCTGGTTAGACTGGGAAGCTGCCAGTTTAAGTGCTTGATTTTCTGCTCGGAGGTCTGCTGTCTCTTTCTGGCAAAGATAATCAAGGATTGCTCTGGTGTTACTGTTCTGATTGTCCAGAATATCTCTGGTGTTGTTGTTCATTGTGTTCTGCAATGCACAAGTGTTGGTAGCCAGATTGTAATTTACGCCCTGGATAGCTTCTCTTGTCTCGCAGCAACAGTTCTGGAGCTGTGCCTGTAATGTGTTGGTATTCTGCATACCAGCTACAGTATCAGCATTGATTGCCTGCTGAACGCCATTGAAACCTTGAAGCATTCCAACGTTCACGCCGTTGAAACCGCTCTGCATGGTATTGTTAAGCGCATATGTGCTATCGCAAATACCCTGCTGAATACCTCTGATACCATTCTGAATATCATTCAGAGCAAAGCCCTCATTGATATCCGCTCTGGTTGCCCATCCTTGGAAACCTGCACCATTTGTACCGTTTCCACCATTGCCGCCCCAGCCGCCAAAGCCGCCGAAACCGCCCCAGCCGAAGATAAGCAATATAATAATCCACCATGCCCAGCCACCGCCAAAGCCATAGCCTTCATCGGCACGGTTATTAGAGCCGCTTAATACAGCGACATCGCTTGCTGATAATCCACCATTCATCATAGTGATTACCTCCTTATTGATTTTTGTAATTTATACAAAATCAAAAGACCGCGGCTCTTTTAATTATTGTAGCGAATTTATTTTATTCCAAACTGATTCTTAACCTGCGATAACATATCATCAGGATTAATCCCTTTTTCTTGGCAAAGATTTCTTGCAAGCTTTTCAATTCCTGCATTATCACCTTTTTCCATCATATTAATTGCGTTGTCAATTACAGGATTATTCCCTGCCTGTCTTTTCATCATATTGATTATGGCTTGTTGAGGATTCCCTCCACCACGTATCATCTGCATAAGTTGCATTGGATTCATCATCTCTGTTTACCTCCGTTCTGCTTAGATTCCGGTGTCCCCGACATTTGTGTCGGGAACATACTCTTTATTTGGGAAATCTCAGAACAAACATCGTTCCGAAGTTGATTAAACATAGCTTCTATGTCAATCGGTTTTTCTTCTACCTTTGGTTGCTGTTGTTCTTCCGGATTTATAAGTCGATAAACAAAAATTCTACTTCTTCCATCTGCCTGTAATTGTTTTCTATATATTTCTGTTCCATCTGTTTTTGGATAATAAACAGGGTTTCCAGACATATCTACGTCTTTTGCCTTTACAGTATCAATGCCATCAACCATCTGTCCTTGTAACATGGGGATTTGTGGTACTTGTGGCATTTGCTGTATTGGTTGCTGAATCTGTGCCTGTCCGTATGGCATTGCCTGCTGATAACTATTCTGTAATTGTGCTAATCTATCTTGATACGGTTGTATTTGTTGAAATGGTTGTGAAAAATACGGATTACCATACTGCATATCTCAAACCTCCCTTGTTTTTATAATTATATTTTACAATAATAAGAGGTTGATTAACACGCCATGATAACGCCATAAATACGCCACATTTTATGAATACAAAGAAAAGCCCCGACAATACATCGGGGCAACTTTTATAATTTTCTTCTTTAATTTTCTGTTTATGCGGTCTACTGTTCTTGTGCTGTAACCCATGATTTCTGAAGCTTCTGCAAGTGTTTTTTCTTCGTAAACACGCAATCGGAATAACTCTTTTTCTCTGGAATCAAATCCAGCTTCACGCAAATAGAAGATTCTTTCATCTTCCGAAAAGTCTTTATAATTATCCATTCCACCGTCCTCCCTGTTAGTGGAATCAATATTACACCGGGAAAATGCCTTTAAGGGCAAAACCTAAAACAATACCAATTATGCCAGTTATAACATAAGCAATAATTTTGTCCTGTAATTTTCCTGGTTTTTCCATGAGTGCTTTTAAATTGTCGTTCATTTCGTCAACTGTATCTTTGATGTGTCCCAGATCGTTGTTGTATAAAGCAATTTTCTGTTCCAGCGCATTGATACGTTCAAAAAAAACTCCATCCCTTTTGGAATGCTTTTCTTTCATCTCATGGACGGCACTTTCCAATTCTTTCAAGCGGTGTTCGTTGATACACTCGTGTTCACATCCCATCGCTATTCCTTTCCATCACTCCCATTTTTTAGATATTGCTTCTACCCACCTACTTTGAAGCACCCCTGCGATACGTGGGAGGATTGACGTATCACGCACACACCATCTTAGAATCCGATAAATGGAAAAACTCCATGATTTACATAGATTTCAGTTTCGGAATCCCAACTTCTATTCACAGAGGATTCGGAATGTGATCCTTGAAACTCAGCTCCCTGCTTTACTAGAAAGAAAAGGGCCAAATCAAATATGCAGTCATAGCATTTCTCCATATCGGAATTTATTTTCTCATCACTGTAAGATGAAGGATAATTCCTTTTCTTCTTAAATGAACGAATAGCCCTCTTTGCTGAAAGAGGAATCATCCTCGCTGTTTCTGCATCATCTTCAAGATAATTTGTCAAATCTTCTATAAGCTGTTCGTCCATTTAATCACCTACCTTTGCTGAGATAAAATCTCTGATATTATTCCAGCCTTATTAGTTGCTGTCAGGGCATAGCCGTTATCACTTGCAAGTTGTCTTAACTGAGATACAGTCATATTAGACAACTCGCTTTCTGTATACTTATGTTTTGATTCATCATAATCACTTGCTACAGATGGTGACTGGCTGTTTTCATAGAGACTATGCCCGGTTATTCCCCCGCCTTGGTACCGATCACGATACCGCCGTTAGCTTTTGGTGCAACAGGAACAAACATACCGGATGCTTTTGTCCATACTGCAACTGGATCCTGTGTAGCCCACATGGACAGAGTTACGAAAGAACGGTTCTCTTCCTGGATGAACTGTCTGTATTCAAGCTCTTCTGGTGTTACACCCCAAAGACCAACACCGAAAGAACCGTTAGCATCTGCTTCATACAGAGTAAATACATCCTCTTTAAGGTATCTGGCTGTTTTCAGGGTTCCATCTGCTTTTCTGAAATTAAAGTTATCATCACAACGATCAATTGTGATTCCATATTCCTGCATAAGCAGATTTACAAGTTCCTGCTTTGTGAGAAGCCTTTTATTTGCAGCACCCAGAACTGCTGTCTGCATTGCAGTGTTGTTCCGCATGTAGTTAATCATTTTAAGAGAAGTAACAGCTTTGTTTACTACATAGCCATTGCCTTCTGCTACAGCTACCATTTTCTGGATATCGCCCATGATATCTGCATCTGGCTTAGACCAATCAGTAAGCGTTACTTTTGCACTTGCTGGAACGCCATAGTCAATTCCCATGTCAACATGGTTCTCTTTGATTGTTACAGCACCAGTGGAAAGGAACTGTCCTTTCATAACATTTGCTCTTGTAACAACGCCCTCGAACAGTCTGGCTGCATCATCAAATACAAAGTTTTTCAGCGCTTCATTATCCGGCACACCGTTTTCAATTGCCTGCCGTAAGTTTTCGGACTGATTGATTTTTCTCTTAATGAAGAGTTTTTCAGTCAGGACTTTTTCAAATCCAGGTCTTGTGCCTATTTCTGCTTCGCTATCAAGAGCGTGGACGAATGCAACTTCCGGGAGATTCTGTCCAGCCATAAGTCTGTAATACTCTGCTTTCAGATACTGGGTTTTTGTATCTGGGAAAATGGTATCGAGGATACCTGGTCTTTTAACGCTGAAATTCTGAGAGAAATTAAGTCTTTCTTCTTGGGTAATTGATTCCAAAATATTAAATGGCATTTGTCATACCTCCTTAAAATACTGGGTCTTCTGTGACTACAAAGACAATTCCTGCTTTTTCAAGCTCTGTTTTTGCAGTGGTGTCAACGGTTACTGGAAGTCTCTTTTCGAGAACACGGCCTGCGACGATCACGGAAATTGGTCTCTTAGTATCATCTGTCATGTCAACATCTTCAAATACAATTCCGATTGCACCTGTCGCATTTGTTGGGTATACGGAACCTGCCTTAATGATTTTCTTAGTTCCAACTGTTTCAGCATTTGTCTGGTCTGCTGTGTAGGTTTTGAGTACAAGTCCGACCTCGGATTCAAGAATATTTGGAGTGGACTCATACTGCTCTGTTTTCATAAAAGCCATTATTTATATCTCCTTTACTTAAATATTTACAGGGGCGTTACCGTCCACTGATTTAGTTTCCTGGTTCTTTTTTGCTGAGTAAGCTTTTGCAAATTCAGCAGCATCGCTTTTTACTGTAGCTTTGCCACCACTACCGCCTCCTGGATTAGGAGTATTTTCCAATGCTTCTTTCTCCCAAGCTGCCTTTGCGGTATCAAGTGCTGTTTTATTTGCTTCGGAAACTCCCTTAACAAAAGTTTCGACTTCTTTCATTGCATCTTCTGGTTTCTCATACGGTGCAGATGCGTATGCTTTAATAGCACTCGCGTATGTTTCGGTTGAAAGTCCTGCATTTGCGAACATAGAAGTAATTTCACTGGTAAGGGCTTTTTTGTTGGATTCTGCAAGCGCAGCTTTCAAATCAGCTAACTCCTTATCCACTGCTTCCTTTTCTTTCTTGCGTTCAGCTTCTAGCCGTTCTGCTTCGGTCATGTTCTGCTTTTTCAACTCTTCCAACTCTTTTTCCAGGGAATCTGCTTTTTCAGCTTTTTCCTTCAGAGAAACATTTTTGTCTTTCTCTTTCTTAGTTTCAGCAGAAATAGAATCAAGAAACTTAGAAACCTGTTCCTCGGAAGGTTCTGCAACTCCCATACCGATAAGTGCCTGTTTTGCCTGTTCTCTTGTCATTGAAATCTCCTTTCTTCCAGTCCAATACGCTTTTTCAACACGGTTCGCTCCGCACATGGTCTGTACCCGATTTACGCTCACGGGCTGTTGCAATTTATTTGATTTTGGGCATTAAAAAAGAAGCCTTAGATTTCTCTAAAACTCCTTAAATAATCGAAATTTGGTTCATTCTTCGTTAGATAGAGAATTTACCATTGGTTCTGTTTTGGACGGATTTTGAAACTTTCCGTCAAGTAATTGCTGTGCTTTCTGCATTTCCGCTTCCGGGTCTGCCAGTTCCGGGTAAATAGTTCCCAGATACGGTAAACTCATTTCGTAGACTTTCTGCGGATCACTGAAAAGCCCACAAGTAATCAATGCGATAAGCGGATGGATTTTATTTTTGAACAGATAATCAAGTGCTTGTGCTTTTACAAGCATATTGTCTGTTGGGTTTCTGGTTATCTTTACATCAAAATCTCGCGTTGAGATATTAACATCTTTTGATGTTCCGCGGATAATATTCAGAATAATTCTGGCAGATTCCTTTTCAGCTTCCTTGGTGAATGCTTCTACCAATTTTGCATCTCTCTCTGCAAAATCCCATCCATTACGAAGGTATACGGCATTTCCTGTATCTCCTCCGCTATTACTTTGGCGGTTTGGCATTGCTTCCACAATCAGCATATTATTGTAGATATCATCCTTTGCAACCTGGCTTTCTGATTGATTCAGTTCAGCGGTCATCAGTTCAACATCCGACTGACAGCCATTTCCAGTATCTTTAACAGAGATAGCACCAAGTTTTACCATTTTCAAAAACTCGTTTTCGTCTACCTCGCAGTTCTTAAATTTCATAAAGGCTTGCACAAACTGTTCCACGCCATTTAATCTATCAGACTGATATTTGTTGATTGCATCGAATAAGGTGATTGCAATTTCAACATCCGAAAGTCTATCGTGATTATTCGGGCATTCAACAATAGGAATACCACCAAAACCATTGATGCCGTAATTGGTCACTTTTCCATTCTTGATTTCAAAAAACTGGTTCTTTGAATAACATAAATAATATTGCTGTTCATCTTCATCTTTTAAAATCTGTACGGAAAGCATTGCTTTCCCATTTCTCTGCGAATATACAATGTAACAATCACCTGGATATGGGATGAAAATTCTAAATGGAGGTAAATCTCCGTTTTTTGTCCAGTCCTCTTCTTTCAGAATAGCCTTATAAGAAGTTCCTGTTGCGCTTTGGTATATTGCCCTCTGGATGTTTCTTGCATCTGCATTGGCTTCATCCAGATAATCATTCAGAAGGTCAACTTGCTCATTTATTTTTTTATCTGCTTTTTTCTTTTTGCATACATATTGGATTGGCTCCCCGCAAATTTGTCCAGCTTTAAATTTCACAGTTTCAAATGCGTGATTTTCAACCACTCTGTTATTAACTTCTGGACGGACTATTTTATTTCGATATAATATTGGCTGATCGCCTTTCATGTACCGATACAAGTAATCAATCAATGTTCGGTTTCTATTATGTATACCAATTGTATCTGACACTACTTTTACTACATTTTGTGGAGTGATTCGGTCAACGCCTGTGTAGGCTACTTTTCGCCCGAACTCACCTCGGCATAAATCTACAAAATTCATTGTATTTCTCACGAGCCGAACCATCCTTTCTGCAAAATAAAAAGCACTGGATATTTTAATCCAATGCTCTACTTTATATTTTACACATATTGGCGGTATCATTCAGTATATTTTGGTATCATCTTTCAAAACCTTTTATCTTTTTTACTTCTGCCAAAGCTTTTAAGTGTTTTTTCTTAATATGTATTTCAGAATATCCCATCTCGTCTGCGATACGAACCAATGATTTGTACTCAACATAGTGCTTAAATAGTATGTCATACAGTAGTGGGTCTTCAACCTGTTCTATGGTTCTGACTATTTCTTGTTTTTTTTGTAAAAATTCGGATATCATTTTGGAAATCTCTTCTCGCAGATCAAATATCTTTGCAATCATGTCTCCCATCGGATCACGTTTTACAGAAGTTTGTACCTTTTCTCCAACAGGAATTGCAGATACACTTGTGGAAAGAGAACTAAGCTGTTCTTCTTCAATAAGCTTGTTTTTGATTCTGTTATCATAATTTTCAATCTGGCGTAAATATTGAGTTGCAGTCATCATATTCTATCTCCTTCCCCACATAAAATTTTTAGTTGCTTTTACTTCTGCAAATCTTTTTCCAGCCAGTGTTATTGCAAGCTGTGTAACTCCATCTGCGGCGTCATCATGCTCATTATCGCCAATATATACAAAGGTCGTTAATTCATCCATAGCCTTTTGATACTGCTTGTCTTGATATTTCGGCGCCAAAAATATGAAATTCTGCTTAACATCCCCGGAATACTGATTTATTTTTTCTTTTTTTGCTTGTTTTGAAGGTGCTTTTGTACTGGTCGTGCTGCAAGCGTATTTATGTTCTTTCAACCGTTCATTTACATAATAGGCATACATATCTCCACCATTATTTGCTTCAAAATTGATGGATTGAATATTATTACCCATGATTCTTCCAACAACTAATGGCAATGTTCCTTCTTTTGGTGCCGTGCTGAAAATCCAGTCATAAATATACACATCTCCATTTTCGTATTCTGCGCCCACTGGCATTGATAAGCTATCACCACCACCCCACGCAACATCACAGGCAGAAACATTTTTAACAAATCCCCCTTCTGGAAGAACGCCGTTATAATATCTCAATTCATCAGCTGCAAACACAATTCCTTCACGTAAGAAGGGCTTTTGCTGATATTTGGCTTCCCATTCGTTAGCGTCTAACCTGGCTTTCATATCGACATAATATTTTGTTGAAAATCCAACGCCATACTCATAATCGAAATTCGATTTACCTTCATCATTCAAAGCTGGAATTTTTCTAAACCGATACATTGGATTATCGTGATTTAGCTTCTCGATTTTTCCAAGAGGGTCATATAAATTCCATCTAGTTCCAACCATAAGTTCCCTTGCGCCATCAATCTTACGGTCAACCATCTTATTCAGATATTCTTGATATGTATTTTCTAATCGGGTAGGACTTAATGAATGTTGCCTATCTCTTACAAGGTCATCCACATACAAATAACCATCGGAAGAAATATCAACGGCACCCGTCCAAGTTCCTTCAATACCACGGCAAGTCATTGTTGCAAATCTATCTGGTTTGTCCAGGTTTATTTCAAAATCATCAGCACTTTGTTTTTGAAGTTTCGACTGTGGAAAAATTTCATTGTAGTTGTATTCCTGTGTATTAATGAGATTAAGAAGTTCTCCGTAAAATCCTTTTGCCAGTTTTCCAGAATGACCGCCCATTGCACTATGACTATTCGGTCTTTTACCCATTATCCAAGACATAAAGAAAATACACATAGTAGATTTTCCAACACGGCTTGGAAGCGATAAACCGTAAAACTCTATCTTTCTTTCTTCCAAATCTTGTAGGTCTTGGGCTACCACATGTAGTGTTTTTCTTCTTGGAATATAAAATTTCTTGCTGTCCGGTCTATTCTTTTCCATATAAAGCAAGTAACTTTCAAATAAATGTGGTGCTTCCAGTAACAAATACTGCCAGTATATATCGTCAAAGTCACCACTACCAGTTAATGCAGCACACTTCTCTGCTATGTTATGTGAGTATTGACTTACTTTCATAGCCATTTTCCGTGCTTCTTGGTTCTTGTTGAAAGGAAGGTCAATATTCATATTTAAAAGCAAATCAAGGCAATCTTTTTGGTTCTGATAGATTGTCATGTCCCCATTGATAATCTGATTTAAAACTGCCCGATACCATTCAATCGAGCCTTCTGTAATTTTTCCCATAAAAATAGAGCCAGACCTCCTTTCTTTTTAGGATTTAGTCTGGCTCTCATGTGGCTCTCTTGACTATTATTCACTTGCTTTAAAGTTATATATAGGTTTGATAATATAAACTATTTCTACGGTATTCTTTACTATCCAATAAACACGCTTGAAAATATTGAAATTAACGCTAAACCTATTACGTGTATAAAAAGCGAAAGCGTCACTCCAATATCGGTTATGATTATTCCAAATATTACAATTTCTATCCAATACGAAATGCCATGCTTTTCATCACTTCGCCATGTAGTTAAAAATAATATAAATAACGCAAAAGCAAAAATTGCAAATATTTCTACCATACAACATTTCTCCTAATCTGGAACACCTAGCTGTTTGTAGGTAAATACGGCAGTGTACTTCTTCCCGCATTTGTAGCAAGTCTCTGTGATTGTACAGGTCTTTTCTTTATCATTACATTTTGATTCTGTATCCGAACTTTTGAACTTGCATCCACCTGTCAAAATGCATTTAATCCGTTTTATGTTCATCTGGTTCCTCCAAATAATTGATAATTTCATGTGCGATATGCGCCAATTCCCTTCTGGTATGTCGTTCAAAAAATTCATCAATGTCAATTTTGAATACTGAATCAAATTTCTGTGATTCATTGATTCTTTTTATAGCTTTATCAAGTTTTGTTTCTGGATAATGTGGGTTTATATAACAAGTCAAAGGATTATTTTCATCATGTACCTCTGAATCGCATATAACCTTATACCATTTAACAGAAGTTCTTTCTCCTGCATCTTTTTGAATTAGAATATTTGAAAGTCCTCCAATATAACATTTTATGACCATATCATCATTTTTTATTTTTACTGAATATTCCTTTTGAAATTCAAATACAGTGTACTCAGTATAAAATTTTAAAACGGTCTTTGTAATTGGCGGATAAGATGTAAAAAGAATTTCCTCGATATCAATCTGCGCATATGTTTCTATTCCAAGTTCGATGATCTCAATCGGAATCCTTTTAACCACAATTCTCATACATTCACCTCAAACTCTCTCTTACAATTGCTACCCTTGCATTTCAATTTAAGATGCTGAATTTTTGTCTCTGGGCTAATCAGAAGTGCTTTCTTCTGGCAAAAAGGACAACAAGCGTATTTCGTTCCATTGATATTCCGTATCAATGCCTGTCCATTCCACGGTTCGGGTGGGTTCATGTATTTAGAAAAATCTATCCCTTCGGATTCTAATGCTGACTTAATGCTCATTAATTTTCTCCCTCAATTGCTTTGGCAAATCATTAATGGAAAATGTTCCAAAAGTTCCGTAAACAATCTTTTTGTTTTGTGTGATTTCTATATTGTTCAACACTTCTTTTGATATTGGTTCAATATTTCCAATCTTTAAATCATCGCATACTAGATACTCTGAATGTAGTTTCTTTAGATATACGGCTTCATCACGCAATAAAGCTCCGTCAAGGTCATAATCTGCGTTTCCTGGTACCATTAATTTTCCTCCGTTTCGGAATACCGTGCATTTTACGGAAATTGTTCTGTTTTATTCGATCTGGAAAAGCAAAGAGCAAAGCATTTTCTTTAGTGAGTTTAAATTCGGTTTCAAATTCAAGTGATTTTCCTGCGAAGATAACAGAATTATTTTGTGTATCAAAAGTCTGTAATGCATAAGCAATTAAATCTCCTGGAAACTCTGGTATTCCCGATATGGATATTTCCTCATCTCCTATAAATAAACGCCTTAACTTGTCTTTCTCACCCATATCAGCACATTCCTTTGTTTTTCCTTAAATTAGCGTATCGGTCAACCAGAGTGTCAATGGTAGTCATCAGCTCATTAATTCTAATGCAATCATCCTGGTGGCGTTTTTCGTAATAAACATCCTTGAAAGAATCATTTTGTATATTCTCAACGCCCATATATGAAACTAAAGCTCTCTTAGTATCCATTTCATTTGCAAGAGCCATAATATGAGCATTGGCTGAATCAAGCTTATCTTTCAAATCCGATATTGTATTTTTCTTTTTCTCACACTCTTTGTACAGGCGAACAACTTCTTTCTTCAGCTGTTCTTCCGTCCAGTCTGCCATGTCTGCATATTTCATTCTCAATACCTCCGAACTATTGAACTGTGTGTAGAATAATTTTGTTTTTGCAATTTTCGCAGGAAACATAATTTCGCCCAGTATTTTTTTCTTGCTTTATTTCTTTTTCATCGTAAATTAAAATAGCGCCGCATTTCTCACAGTTTGATAATTTTAAATTTCCTTCACTGATAATTCTAAGCATGTCCTAATTCCTCCCTTTTCTGCCTGTGTTTCATCTGGCAGGCAATCATTTTAGCTATGTTCTCACGTTCCTGTTTTATTCCATGTCCTTGTCTGAACAATTCACATTCAAGGATATTTCCGCACTTGGAACATTCGTCGTTGATTTTTTTACCGCATACTTCCATCTTCTTTTCTCTCCCAAAACTCACAACAACACTCTGGTTCCGTAAAGTCTGCACAATATTCATTGTCACCATTGAAACAAACCCATGTGAAGTCATCATGCTTTCTGCAGGTTTTGCAATTAATTTCCACAACTATTTTTTCTCCTCATCAATTCCGTTAAGAATACTAATAAGCTGTTCTTGGTTAATTTCCTGTGTATCTTGCAAAAAATGGTCTTTTATAGTCTGCAAAGCAAAAAACATAGGTGAAATTAATGATATTCGCATTTCAAATGTACATTCGCTTTGTAGAAAATATTTTATTGGATAAAGTCCGTGCGAAATGCGATAATCCGCAATAGCAATTGCTTTCACAATGTAATCTTTTGTTTCAATAGTTTTAGTTGAAAAAATAGTTTTCAGCACAAGTTCATTTTTAATTTGGAATAATGTTGTACGTAAAAACAATTCCGCATCTCTTCTAGTTGGTGCAATGTATAAAATAATCGGTTTTCTCATTTCTTATACCTCACATTCAAAATCCAGTGTGCCGACTTGAACGGCATAAATCTCCCAACGAGAAACACTGGAACTTATAGGGGAAAAACCAACTTCTGGCGATAGCAATTCGCCAGAACGCTGACGGTAGGATTCGAACCTACAGGACTTTCACCACATTAGTTTTCAAAACTACGCCGTTATAACCATTTCGGTACGTCAGCATTTATTTCCAAAGGAAACACGCCAGAGCTGCCGACTTGCGGGATTGAACCGCCCACCCAAGCTATACGGACTGGGACACCTTGTTTCTTTTGGTAACTGGAATAAGGGGAATCGAACCACTGACACTGCACGCTAAAAGCATGAAACTCTACCACTGAGTTATATTCCAGAATTGCAGGAGACGGATTCGAACCGCCGTTTTCATGGATATGAGCCATGTGAGATTCCGCTTCTCTATCCTGCCAGAACCCGGAAGAACCGGGTTAGCAATAGGTTTATCGTGTTATGCTTTCCACTATCCAGTTTTCTTTATTTGCGGCACGCATACTGGCAACCCTGGCGGCTTTTTGATAACCGTGGTATGCTCCACGAGTATTTTTATGCACAACTTTAATGGCTTATGGTTCGCATCTTTTGAAAACTCCTTTAATCAGCGTGCGCTGCGCTGATTTCTTTAACTCCAAGATGCATTCCAGCTGGGAAACCAGATCCATTTAGGCTGCGCCGTATCGCACCTATAACACATCTGATCCACACGCTCAACTGGAAGTTTTTTCCACCCACATTACGGATGAGCGGCATACAGAAGAAATGGAAACTCTGGGATTTGAACCCAGGACTTACGGCTTATGAGGCCGTTGCTCTTACCGCTGAACTAAGCTTCCTGAGATACCAGTTGGCAATACTGGTAACCAAACTGGCACTGTTACAGTTCTTAACCACCAACTATAACAAAGGTTTTCTGAAATACTCCTGATACTTCAGATACGCCTTCCGGGATATTTGAAGTCCCTTTAATCAGCCCCGTTGGGCTAGAAGGCTAGAGGTGTTTCTTATGAAAAAAAAGAACATTTTTGCAGCATATTAACTACTGCAAACTGGGCTAGTTGGATTTGAACCAACGAATTGTGGAGTCAAATTCCACGGCCTTACCACTTGGCGATAGCCCATTACCCCCTGGCGCACCATTAATCCAGGGGTGTGATATATAAAGTCCAGCACTTTTATCCTATAAAGATTGTTATTCGCTACTCTGGATGCCTCGACTTATCGCTTTCGTAGGCTTTCCCGAGCCTACATGGATTAAGTCGAAGTGGTGCTTTTATGAATTTAACCCTTTCGATTAACTCAATCAGGATAATTCTAATTGGAATTAGTAGATACATGGGGTTCTCCTCTTATTCTGCAAAAATCCAATCCTCTGCTAACATATCTGCTTGAGATGCAAGCCATCCCATCTGTACGCCAGATGTTCCAACAAAAGCAATGGCTTTGTTTCCGATTGCATCATGCTCACAATTTACAATTTCATTATCAGCAGTCTTATATGAAATTCCAGTGGCAATCTGAATGTACTGTTTCTTTCCATTCCAGCCTTTACGAGACACTTTAAGTCCTCTTTTCAGATAGCGGATAGCGTCACCGAATCCAAATGTTGACTGACCACCAAGAACACCACAGTTATTCTCATCAGCAATCATCCAGTCATCTCTCTGTGTGTGCATAAAAGTGTATTCCACTCTCTGCGTTTCACGGATATCAAGGACTTCTCCCTGTCCTTCGTTGGAATCTTTTGATCTGCAATGAATCATAATCGTCTGTTTTTCATCGTCCCAACACCAGTAACCATTCCATCCTGGAAGTTTCATTTTTGCTCCATGTTTCATAAGTTTAAATGCTTCTGAAAATTTCATTTCTATATCCTCCTTTACCTCGTGCAAATTAAGAAAATATTCAGTGCGAAACATATTTCTAAACAAATGCAGAATAAAATCTGTATTACGATTGTCTTTCCTTCTTCGTCCAGTATAGCCAAAGTGCCGGCAAGAACCAGAACAAAAAATGCAAGATTTACAGCTGTTCCGATTACATTAAGTGCATTCATTGTCTTTTTCCTCCCCGATTAAGAAGTCCAGAATTTTTTCTGCAATCTCTTCCTCTGGCTCAAATGGCATTCCGCAGTAATTGTAGGATTCTAAAGCCGATTTTAGGCTTGATTTGAAGCCATTGTAAATTTCTCCATGTTGTAACAGTTCGTGCCTTAAAACTAAAATTGCATCAGTAATTGATTGAGAAGTGACACTAATTTGTGCCAAGCATTCCATTTCAATGTCTGGAACAGCCATCATTTCAAAATCAAATACTGGAATTTCATCTACTGCGGTGTGGAAATTTACTGATCTTACTCTCGGAACTTCATTTCCATCAATGAAATATTTTGTGCCGAGCCAATCATAGGGGGTGGGGTTTGTGATTTTCACTATCGGCATCTTCGCATCCCCTCCTTCGAAATTTACAATACAAAAGAATGTGTTTTGCGATTTCTTCAAGCTCATATATGCTGTATCTTGGAACTACACGTGGCTCACGTTTCAATAATGGGGATAATGGTGAAAATGGCTTTGGCGGCTCATATGTTATAGTCGCGTTAATAATCATGGGAGCTACATCTGTAGGAGATTGCAAAAGATTTTTGCCTTCTGAACCAATCACCTGTTCCCATTTTCCATTTACCATTAAAAAACACTTCCCGTCTTGCGCCTTAACTGTCCCATCTGGGAAATTTTCTTCGTTGTTGCGAGTATTGTAATCTTTCATCCCTCTTCTACCTCCCCGAAATATTTCTTGTAAAGCTTATGGCTGCAATACCACAGATGTTGCATCACAAAAATTTTATCAATACATTCCAGACCATAATACGTCAATCTGTACTCGGCGGTTCTGTCTCCGTTTTTATCAGCACTATAGCCAGCTAATTCATATTTTGATTTTTCGCCAAACCATCTGCCATTCTTTGTAACAAACAAAGAAAGATTCCCATATTCACAAACATATGTGGCGGTTTGAGTATCATACAATCTGCCATCAGCTAATATTGCATTTGCGTGAATTGGCTTCACCAGTTTCCGAATTGCCGGGGATTCCTGTCCGACATTTTCATAATCATGTCTGATTTCAGAAACACCTTTTTTATTTTTTGAGAAAAATTTAAGCACGTCTTTTACTCCCGAAATATTCATCAACTGCCTGTCTCACAATATCCGATACGCTCCTGTCCGTCCGGTTCTTCTCTTCCAGGAGCCTTTTTTTCTGTTTTTCGGAAAATCGGATGCGGATGGATTCGGATTGTAGGTTTGGTTTCATTGTTTAATCACTCCCTGGCCTTGCAATAACAGTCTGAATGTCTCTTTTCCTTTTACGGTTATGTACGTCTGAACATTTGAATATCCAAACGGTGTTGAAAAATCCTTCATCTGGAAAAGCCCTGCTTTACGATACTGCTCATAAGGCTTAATAATGTTGTGCCGATCACGATAAATATAACCGTTTTCCGCAAGCCACTTGGTAAACGCTTTAGGCGGAATGTGAAATTCTTTTGCTGCATCCCGAAAAGTCGTGAGAAGTCTATTGTCTACCAAACTATTAAAATAATCTGCTTTTGGCTTCTGTTCTTTTACTTTAGCTTCAAGCTGTTGTTTTTCTTGCTGTTCCTCAATCCACCGTTTAGCACGTTCTATTGGGTCTTCAATTTGATAGGAATCCTGTTTCTGAGCCATCTCGTATTTTCCAGTCCTCGCTATGCTAGGGAGAACATCTTCCATTACCCACTCTTCAAAACGTTCCGCAGATTCTAACTGGCTTTTCATAATAAGCCTGTACACATCTCCTTCTGGTATGAAAGTCATCATAACATTTTGCTTTGTAGTGGTTCCGTGCTGATTAGTTGTTTCTGAGACCCCTCCGTGTTTTACGGAGTGCCTGCAATGTCTTGAAACTGCGTCCTGTGGTTTTGAATAGCCTAATGCTTTCGCCACATCAGTTCCAGAAAAATAGATTTTTCCATCTATCGTTACGGTTCTTACGCTTCCAAATTCTGGATTGCTAAAAATCATCATTTCGTTCATTTTCATACCTGCCTTTCTGAGTATTGCCTTATTTCTTGTATGGCAGAGAAACCGTTAAGGCTTACGGCTTTCGTGTTGCAATCACTATCCCTGCCATGTTGAGTATTTGTTGTTAAAAGGGCGTTTTTTAAATTTTCGGGCGGTCGGGGCACTCACTAGGCTGTCTGGGGCATCCCTATAGACCCCCTCCGGGTCTGTTTCTGGTGACGCTGACCGGGCGACCCTCTGTCCCATGGGTTCCCGTCGCCCCGGTCTTAACGCTGTTATTCGGATGCCTTCGGCAGTGGTCAAGGGAATGCTAGAGGCTTTATCGTTTCATCTATACGACAAACACAGATTTGTCTTATAGATGCCCTTAAAAACCCATACATCCTGCACAATTTCAACCGCCATTCCTATACATTCTGCACAATTCCGTACATTTTCCGTCTTTTGTCCGTCCATCATGTACATTTTTATTTCTTCTGTGTATGTCTCAGGCTTTACAATTCCGGTTTTTTCATCTCCGGAAGCTGTAAAGCTGCTTTGTGTTTCTCCGCGATCTGTTGGGCCGTCTGCTGGGGTACGCCGTACTGCTGCCCGGCTTGCACTGGTGCGGTCTCTGCCATGCCGTAAGCCACTTTACATGCAAATATCAAATTCGCATTGGTTCCGTCCTGGTTGTGCAGTTTATCCAGCGCAAAAGCTCCGCAAGTTTCTTTCCATTTTTTCACCGTTATGCCATGCGTTGAAGTGGTTCTATAGTCCCCATTCGCCCAATCACTAAACGTCATGTTATTAATACCAACCAATATACCAAACATTTGTAAAGTTGGAGATATACCATACCTACCACATACACGTATATAAATATTAAATATATTATCTAATAACTCTATATCATTATTATTGGGCTTTTCTATACGATCAGAAATATAAAAAAATAAATCTATACGATTATTAGCTATTTCTTTTTTGTACTTCTCTATACTGTCATAATCATTTTGGTTTATCTGTAATACAGTATCAATATACTCATCTACCAATTGCCATATTTGATTTTCATATACTTCGATTCCCGTTGTAGTAGTTGTTGTATTTTTCACTGTATCACCTCACTTTAACACGTTAATTTGCAAATAAAAAAGAGAACAACCCAAAACAAAAGTAACCTGTAATCCAATCACTCTTATTTTTTTATCGTTCTCTTTGGTAAAATGTCGTAAAAAGTAAATTTATTTTTGTTGCTGATACCTTAGCACAGTTTTTAATATCTTGTCAAATTTAATTTTGCATAAAATAAAACCAATTATTTTGGCAATAATTAATAAATAATAATTAGGGTATTATATTATAATCTTTATTTATAGTTATATCATATATATTATTATACAGTACTGTATAGCATATCTTTTAATAAACTCAAGCTTTAGGAATCTAGGAAGGGCAGAGGATAGATTATATAATTATATATAATATAAGGGCGGCTATATTTTCGCAGATTTGCATAATAAAAACCAGACCTTCCAGCGTTTCTATCTGGCGTGATCTGGCTTGTTAGGCGTGTTATTTAATTAACGATTCTGTGTACTTTCAGTCTCTGCCCTTCCTGAGTTCCGTCAGCTCTCGTTATCTGATAGCCTAAAGAAGTTTTAGAAAAATGTCAAGCAGTATTTTAAAAATATTTTTCTTGACAACCTGGGCGAAGCTGTGTTATTTAAATATTAACAGGCTCGGCGGCGGTCTGTACTCTGTCCATAGCCGCCATAAATAAGCATTTTAAAAGCCCCGGGATTAATTTCCTAGGGCTTTTTTATTTGCTTTGTTAAGCTTTCCCATTTATCCCATACTTTTTCATTTCGCGGCGTTCCATTTAGCCAGCCTAATATATTTGGAATTTCCGTTTGAGATTGATAATATAGCGCTTCTGTTTCGCCTATATATTTTTTTCATATTTTTTTATCCTCCTAAAAGTTTAATTATAAGTTACCCTATTATTTTCAAATATTTTCGATGCCCGTCCATGTTCTTGTCTAAGGCATAAAAGCAAGGATTTTCGTTCCCCTGTAAAACTTCGCTTATTTCGTAATCCCAACCCCAGGGAGCTTTTACCATTAACTTACCCATATCGTTTTTAAAAGGTTCCCATCCTTCTGGTGTTTCTACTGTCATTTCTTCCCAGCAATCAGCCGTTGCATGTGGTGCTCCAAAAGTGTATTTCTTTCTTTTCTCTGCTCCCAGTACTCCGTAATTGCAATAGATTTTAATTTCCATGTTCTTTTCCTCCTGATCTGCTCCCTATCTTGGCTGTACTTGTTTTCTTTAACTGTCTTTATTATACATTATTTATAATGTAATTGTCAATACTAAATTTACATTATTTTTAAAGTTTTTATTTTTCCTCAGTCTCTACATATTTAATGATGTTCCCCGGCTGCGTATTTAATATAGAACAGATTTTATCAAGTGCTTTAATCCCTACCATTTTATTTTCCCTTAGGCACTGTATAGCATTCTCCCCTAACAGCTTTTCTTTTCTTAATTTACTGGGCGTATAGCCTGCATCGCTTAAAGTTTCTAATACATTAAGTCTATATACAAACATTTTATTTTCTCCTTTCTGATCGTCTTTGCATAGTTACATTATATAATAGGTAATTTCTGATTGCAAGAACTTTTACATTAAAAATAATGCATAAATTTCAATATGGTTATTTACATTATTTTTGGTGCATTTTACATATTGATTTTACATTAAAAATAATGTATTATATAACCATCAACAGGGAACACAAGAAACAAACAACCGGAACCGCCCGAACCACTCAAGCCAATGAGGACATAGGGAACTGAATCCGATTAATTGAAAAATTCTAGTTCCTGTAAAATAGGGAGGTAAAAAAATGTATACAACTTGTAGATACTTTTTCCCTCATGGAATCGAAGGGGAATCAATGGACTGCACAATTAAAGAGTGGGATTCTCTCGAAAAAGCGTTAACATATTGTCACAGATATGCTAAAGGAATTCGATTTGATTCCGTAACGATTGAAGACGAAAAAGGCTGTATCATTTATGAACTGTCTTCTTCTGGACTCATTACAGATAATAGAAAGTAAATAAAAAAAGCCCGGTGATCTTCCAAACCAAACCGGGCACCAAACTAAAAAAAGAAAGGCTACCTCATTATAACAGGGGTGAAGGTGAAAAGCAATGAAAAAAATCGAAACATTAGTAATCAGAGGTCGCAGATGGTTTCAGAAATCCTATGGTAACACTTACCATACAGTAACAGTTATCGTAAACGGCCATATTTTAAAGAGCAGTATTCAATATGGTTATGGCACTCAGTACCTTGTTACTGCCGCCGATCTTCTCCGTGAAAATGGATATGATATTCCAGAAAATAACCTGGAAGCATTGAGAACTTTAAAAGAACTTTCCGAAAATGATTATGAAGCCGTTGACGTTCCGAGAAAAAAAGATTTATAGGAGGTATAACCGTGAATAACAAGTATTTAAATTTCCTTAACTGGGCAGTATTTACAATGATAGATAGAAAAACGCAGGACGATCACAAGAGCAAGATTCAAGTCTGCGGATTATTCCGCAGCCCGGTTTTAGCTAAGGAAAGTTTTTTACCTAATTTGCCAAACCCGGAAGTTAAACGGTATCTGCTCCATGTGGACGATCTGGAGCGGTTCGAAGAGTTTTATAATTTCATCCAGGATCTTAACGAGAAATACGGGGATTGCGCAATATTTCATGTTAAAGATGGAAATTTCACAGTTGACGAGGAAAATAAGTTCCGCAATGCACTGAACCTTTGGACAGATACAAAAATTAGAGAGGTGGGCATGTTTTGAAAATTAACGCATTTACTTTGGTTTCCGATTTACCGGAAGATATCAGACAGCAGATTTTACAGGAAGCACGGCAGACCTTTGAGGGCCTGTCTTATCCTGTGGATATCCAAGAAGAGCTTGAGACCGTGAAAAATTCTAAAATGTGTGATATTGAATGCACGGTTGATGTGCAGAAGTATTATACAGAACGCGTCAAATAGAAAGGAGAGCGAAGGCATGGGAAATAACTATATTATTCATTTGCAAACCGGAAATAGAATAATTACAGAAGAAGAAGCGATAGCTAACGCAGAAGAGCAGAAAGCTAAAGGAATAAAACCGCATTATGCGCTTTTTGACGGTGATAAAAAGGAAAAGCTTTCAAATCCCGGCTGGCTAATCTGGTCAACTTGGGAAGATGGTGTAGGAGTTGTAGTCCCTCGCGATGATGGAAAGCTTGTTTTGCTTACTGGCTGGCAAGGTGATTTTGCATACTATTAGGCGCGGCGGTCTCCTGCCCGGTTCGATTCCGGGCAAGTTTTTGTACTGTTTAACTTTTGATTTGTATATGATATAATAGCATAAAATTATAGGGGGAATACATATGATAATGTTAAAAATGGAAAAATGGGAAAGCATTGTAAATGAAACTATCAAACATTTTTTTGATAATTATAAAGTATTTGATGATAATAACAAGGATTTAGACAATAAAAAATTATATCAATATATCAATGATTTTTGTGTGGAAAGCCCGGAAACAGAAATTTTGCACTTTTTATTTACTGGTGAAAGCGAATATATACAATTTACTGGAAAGTATAATATTTCGCTTTATGATGAATTTTCACGGGAACTTGAAAATAAATTGATTGATAAATTTTATTCACTCAATCAAAAATCATTTTGTGAAGATCTCGAAAATTTTACAGATTATTTTTTATGTGAACAAACTGTTCTGCTAAAAACTTATATTTATGATATTCTTGATGGTTTTACGGCTGAAAAGTTGAAAAGCCTTATTTTCGATTAATTTTTCACCGCTTCCCGGTATCCAGTCCGGCGGCACGTTCACGGCGTGCAAGCGGTTTTTTTGCGTTCTGCCAGATGCACCTTGCAAAGTTAATATCAAAAGTCAATCAATTAGTGTGCTATTTTAGCCATGAATGGCTTTTAATGCTGTTAGTGGGGATTTATGTCACTGTTGCATTTTAATCAGTTTATGAGCCTTTAAAACACTTTATATGGTTTATTGACTGTCTGCGGCTATAGATGTATAATAGCCTTGTATAGCTATGTGCAGCTATGCTTTATTTGCGTACCGTGTAAATGGGCGCATTATGTCCGTTCATGGGCGCGGTCTGTGCAACAATGTAATATATCATACCTGTGCAACGCCGTATTTGCCATTTTAAGCCGCTTTAATTTGTTGGGCAATTAAGTCTAGGATAAACGGTTTTGAAACGATTTTTGGGGCATTTATCAAACGTATTATGCAACTTTTAAGTAGTGCTATGATGACGTTTTACGGGTTTCTGGAATATTTCGGGAATTTCTGTATAGTTGCAACTAACTGTAAAAATCCCGGATGTGTTATTTGGGGTATGTGATAAAAAGTGGGGAATTTCCAGAGTAAAAAATGAGAGCCAAAATTGACTTGAAATTCTGGTTCCCATTAAAAAAATAATTTTGCACAAATAATTTCATAGCGTAAAGTCGTGAGTAGTAAAAAAATCACAATTTATTTAATCCTTCTTTCTTCCTGGTTCCGTATCTTCTCTTGGATGATTTCTCCAATCGTTCCGTCCGCTTAGTCTGGGACTTTGAAAGTTTCTTCTTTCTCTGGTAACTATCGGTCGTTGTTCCCATTCACGCCCTCCTTGTTAATCTTCTGATTCCTGGTTTCAAAGTTTATGATCTCCGTGTCTGTTTCCAATTCTTCCGGGATTCTGCCGACAATGATAACCCGAAGTGGTTTCAATCTCCGTTCCATTTCCTTGAAACCGACGCAAAATTCCAACCGTGCTGCCTTGCTCTTCACTCTGCCATTGGTGCAACAGGCAACTGTACCTCCCTCTGGCAGTCCATCAAAACACCAGTCCCAGCAATACTCCGGGAGGATGTTTACGTTCGGAATCACTTGGATATCATTCAAGATCATGTAGTGAGCCAGTGCATGATTACGGTATTTGTTCCACAGGCACATTACCAGTGACATTCCATTCTTACCAACCGATATGCTAAAATCTGGCATAATGACTGCATGAAAGCATTTCAAGTGATCCATATACTTGTCTGGCTGATTCCATAATCTTTGAAACTGCACATCATCCACGTAGAAGTTTACATCCAGTTCCCGGTGGTTCTTAATCTTCCGGCTGAAGCTCTCCGCAAAGTCTACAGTATCTTTGCCTGGATGGATAAAAGTCTTTGGAATTTTTGGGATTCCGTACTTGCCATCAAGGTCTGCATCCGTGATTAAAAACTCTTTCATTACGTCATAAGCTGTATGTATCATTGATTCCACTCCCATTTTTTCTCTTATATTGCTAAAAGGTACTTATATTTGTAAAATACCATATGTTGTGTCTTGATGCAAGTTTTCCTACTAAATATCTTGTGTTGTTCTGAATGTAGAGTTAAAATCATATCGTCAGAACGGCGCAAGGGAAGCCCCCATTTTTCAAGGTTTCCAGACCTCAATTGAAATGTTAGTGTTGCACATGTAGCCGCCAACGGTTCCACAGTAATCTTCTCAAAAAGTTCATTGACAATCTGCCTGTTAATGTCTTTTGGAGTAACGCCCTTAAACTTTTCTAACTGTTCTTTAATAGCACTTAATTGTATTTCTACTGGCTCTGGACTTTTGGTATTTTGGATTTCTAGAATATGGCTCTCAATCTGCTTTATCTGCTTCACGTATTCTTTATTTCTTGAAATAAATTCATCATCAGATATTTTTCCATCCAGATTATATTCCAGTATTTTTTCACGTTTTTGTTTTAACAGATCAATCTGTTTTTCAAGTCGTGAGATTTCGTTTTTATTGTCTGGAATGTTTTTGATCGAGGACTGCAAAATTTCAAAATATTCCTCCAAAATGCTATCAATGTTTTCAGAAGATTTATTTATTAATTCTGCGATTACTTCTTTCAGTTCTGATTCTGCCAGTCCAAATGAATCACATGAAGCTGCTCCGTTTTTTATCTTATAACTACATACCCATCGAACATCTTCTTTTCCTCGAATATAATGTTGTTTCATCCAGTATGGTGCTCCGTCGTTAGCGCAGAAAAGTTTTCCAGTGAAAATATTTTCACTCTTAAAAGAGGTTTTTCTTGATTTTATAGCTTCTCCGCGCTCCCTTAAATACGCATTTGCTTTTTCCCAAGTAATCTCGTCAATAATCTGCGGTACTCTGGAACCATCGTCTTTAAACATTACCCATTCTGACTGCGGAAGAAATTCCTGCTTTTTTGTGAACATATCAACGATCTTGACTTTTCCTCCGCAATAGTATCCTTTGTATTTTGGATTCCGAATAATATTTTTTATGACATCTCTACTGATCTTACCGCCTTTGAAACTTCTATATCCCATATTCCAGAGTTTTTTTTCGATTCTTGGTGTAGACATTCCAGAAGCATAGTCTCGAAAGACCATTCGAACCATATCTGCTTCTTCCTGGATTAGCTCAAGTTTTCCTTGATGATTTGAGTATCCATACATTCTGTGTCCAAGTACAACACCGTTTTTAATTGACTGTGCATGGCCAAATTTTATTCTTGAAGATAATTTTCTAATTTCGTCCTGCGCTACTCCAGCCATAATTGTTAGCCTAAGTTCGCTATCTTCATCAATGGTATTGATTCCGTCATTTTGGAACCACACGCACACACCGTAAGACAACAATTCTCTGGTATATTGGATACTATCAAGAGTATTTCTTGCAAATCTTGAAATTTCTTTCGTGATAATCATATCAATTTTCCCAAGTTTTGCATCTCTAAGCATTCTTTGGAATTCTTCTCTTTTATTTGCGTTCATTCCAGAAATACCATCATCAATGTAAGAGCCTGCAAATCTCCATCTGTTGTTAGAATGTATCAGTTCTTCAAAATGTTCTTCCTGGTGTTTGATGGATACTTGCTGCTCAAGTTTTTCCGTTGAAACCCTGGCATAATAAGCAACATTTAATTCAATGTCGTAAATAGAGCAACTTCTTAATTTTTCTCTGACATAATAAATATTCATAGTGCATTTCTCCCTCAATAAACAGGGAGTGGAATCATATAAAGTATAACACCTCACATAACTCCACTCAATACATTTTCGTTACTTTCTAGTGCTGATTTCAGCTTTAATTTTATCTCTTGTTTTCTCATCTATCAGACCAAGTGAGAACATTCTTTCGTTTATGGCATACAATATAGCTTTTTCCATTAATTGTCCCTCCATATAATTATCTCGTTTTAAACGCTGTTTTTCTTTATCTTTTGTATGCCCTATAATTTCTACCATTATTCTATTTTGAATGATTCTGTGCTATTTTAAATACACAATTATCACGTTTTACAACAAATCAAAGATATTGACCTGTCCATCAATCTGAGATTCTTCCAGATTGTAAAATTTGCAAGCTATATAATCTGGATTCCAATCAATTTCCAGTTCGTATTGTAAACATTGCGGATGCTTGCCGCCACGGAAGAATCTGCATTCTGAACAGGTATGCTGATAAGTTGTACCACCAGACCGCTTATACATTTCGCTTATCTTCCTCATAGAATCACTCGCTTTACTCTTGACTTTCCTCTCGCTTTCTTCTTGAAGATACCATTTTTAACACAATCCCTCGGATCACATCCTCTGCTATGTTCTTCGATCAAGATATAATCACAGGTTGCATTTGTACTCCATGCATTTTCGTTCTTGCTGTAATAGTCGCATTTCGAGCATTGCCTCCGCTTTAAGCCTATAATTTCAGTGCTTTTTAATTCTCTCCATGGTTTTCTATCTGGCAATTTTCCGCACCTCCCAATCTTGCAGTATCTATAATTTTTAAAAGGTCTGGGCTTAGTTTTCTTCGTTCTTGTTCTCTTTGCACTTCTGCCCGGTAAGTCCTTTGAAAATTTGATTGAACCACACTCCACCATGTACCATCCACATTTTCGGATACCGCCCATTCTCTAAGTTGTGCCGGGCTTGATACTGCTTTCTGAATGATTTTTGGAAGCTTATCAAACTCTGTTTCTGCGTTATATGTAGAATTCTGAATAGCTTTGCACACCTTTTCCCATGCTTCTGTTTCATTCAACTCTTCCTTCTGCGGCGCAATGCTATTGGCACATTCTCTTAACGCGGCTATTGAAGGCTCTTTCCATTCCGTCTGCATATATTTCTTTAATCCGAAACTTAAAAGCTTGTAATCTAAGTCTTTAAGGAGCCCGTACCAAGTATCAAAAGCATATTGATCTGGCAGAAATGATGGGGAAGTATATACAGCTTTCATTGCTTTTACCAGTACCGCCCATTCTTCCCTTGTCATACCCAATTATCCACCTCGCTTACCCTGTTTTGGATTTTCTCCATGTAGCTTTGAGGTTTACTTCCAGATTTATCAAGATAGTTCCCTTCAAATACTTTTGCAAAGTTACCCGGCTTTAAGAACCAGTCAAAAGTTATCATCCAACCTTCTTTGTTTTGGCCTTGTAAGAAACTGCTATGACGAATGTTCTCAATAGCTTCCAGAATATCTTCCATATGGTTTTGACGGATTCTGGATTTCACTGCCTGTTCTCGTTTTGATGTCATTCTTTTTACAGGGTTAATACCAAATTCTTCCAGAGTGTTCCATTCATTAATGACTTTCTGGATGTCAGTTTGGCAAATAGTATCTATTTCTTCCATCCTATTTTCTGCTTCTATTTCGCAATTATTTTGCGCCTGCCTATTTGAGCGCTCTATTAACTTGGCATCATCAATAGGACTTCCTTCTGTCAGCGAGTAACTGCCATTATCTTTTAGGAGTAGCGTCTTTTTTTCATCTGTATACGAAGTTTCCACGTATCTGTCCCTGGACAAGGTGTTGTGCATTCGCCAATGTTTGATTACGATTACTCCATCTTCGAACAGAAGAACAAATCTTTTGGCAATCAGAAGCTTTAGATCATCATCATTAGACCCGATTAATTTCGCGATTCTCTTTGGATTTCCAATAAATCCATCATCATCCGCTCTCATGTTTAAATGGAAATAAAGACATTGTGTTGATAATGGCATATCGAGAAAAGCGTCTGTATCAACAATTTTCATTGTAAACATTCTTTTATTTGCCAATTTTGAAATTCCTTTCTCCAATTCCTGGATTTTTTTCAAAAGTGTTTATTTTAATTCCACTTCAATTCCATTGATTTTCAGTTCTCCGTTTACCGGAATAACAAGGGATGGAACACCGTTTATTTCTTTCAATTCAATCAGAGCAATTTTATCCGGCTGGATGCAAATCGTTGCATCTGGTGTTACAATTTTTGCGGTTTTTGAATTATGAATATTGTCAAGAGAAACAGGCTCATTACTGAAATACATTTCCCAGTTTTCTTTGAAGTCTGATAATTTCTCGTCTGGAACTCCGCAGTATCCAAAAATCTGTTCCATTTCATCACATGACGCGGTTATCATCTCCGGTCTATCTTTCTTCTGTTCTCTTACTTCCTGCAATGATTCAACCAAACTTTCAGTGAAATTGAATGTTGTGCATCCCTCGAAATTGTCCATGATAAAATCTGAAAAGACATTGATCTCATTTCCAGGTATACGTGGAATCGGTGTTCCAAGAACATTTTCGATGAAATCTGGATGAATATTCTTTACGTTTTTATTGAAATACAAGGTTCCATGAATATCAGTGCTTCTGTCATTGAATACCGGGAATAAAAATCCTGTTTCTGGTCTTGAGACTACCCAATCACGAATACGGTCTTTGATGTTATTTTCAGCCACATCATAGCTAAGCCCAGCCTTTGAAAGATTCACCGGGCAAATGCTGCACAGAATGTGTTCGTAGATTTCTTCTGAAGAATCGTGCATTTCAGTTCCATCAGAATCTTTTCCGGGAATGTCATATACCGCATGAATGAGGACTATGTAATAATTTTCTGAATAATCGTAATTTTCAATTACTTTGTCGTAGAACTCATCCAAAATATCATCATCTTTAAGCTTACTTGCTCTGATCCGCATAAGAAATTCCTGTGTTCCACTCTCTTTTTCCTGTGCTAATGGAAAATCAAGGTTCATAAGGTTTTTCCCAAGTCTGCCAGACATGGTTTTCTTGAAAATGTCAAAATACTTAAACATTTCTTCCTCTGGAAGAGAAAGGAATGCTTCTTTAATTTTGGTTTTCTTATTTTTTTCTGCATCCACATAACAACCACAAATGCGTGTGATTGCGCAATTGGCTGGTGTAAACTGCTTTTTTATCTCTGCTATTTCTTTCTTATTCATGATTAATCCTCCAATTTTAATTTGTGTCAAATAAATCAAATTATATGAGTTTTATGTGCTATTTCTTGATTACCTTCATGTTTTTATTCCAACTTCCAGAAATTGTTCCGTCTGGGTGAATTATAAATTCTCTGCAAACACTATTATCTTCCTTTTTCTCTATTTCGCTAAGCATTTTCATGTTTGAATAGCTAAAGGTAATTAAAGTATCTTTGTATTTCCATATTTCATACACATAATAATCTTGAATTGTTTGTTCGATAAATTCAAAATGATTGTATGCGTATTCAAGTATTTTGTTATATAATTCTTCTTTTTCATCGTATTTAATTCCGCTTTTTTCACTAAGCTTCATAAGTTTTCTGAATGATAAATCATCTGCAAAAGAGTATGCATCAATCATATTTAATACATCTTCGATTGTGTTTGCATCGCACAATACGCATTGTAATCTCATTTTGGTCTTTAATAATTTGCCTTTAATACGTTCCAGATCAACCAAAGATGGCATACATGTTCCAAAAATTTCATTATTTTTCTTATCAGAAATAGCATGTCTGCTAATGTCTACAAAATCAAACAGTCCATCAATTTCTTTAATATGATTTTCTAAGTATTTCCCATTTGTATTAATCGTCAAAAATTTAATATCGTGTTTTCCTAAAACTTCACACAATTTAGTAAATTTTTCAAATAGCAGTGGCTCTCCACCTGTTACAGATACGGAATACAATATTCCTTCTTTTTCCATTTCTGAAAGCATTTCATCAACTTGCATTATAAAATACTCTGCATTCTCGCAACGTTCTGCGTTTTGTTCGACACAGAATGAACATTTGGCATTGCACTTATCTGTTATTTTCAAATGCAAGTGCCATAACCATTCGTTCTTTTCTACTAAAATCCGATGACCAAATAAGTTGACTTCCATCTTGTCGTCATAATTTATTGGTAATCTTTCAACATTGCACTTGTGAATGTAATCTTTTATGCTTTTATTTTGTACAAACATTAATATCACCAATCCTTTCTGCTTCTCTCGCCTGTTTCTTTTCAATCCACTTATTAATTTTCTCATCGGAAATCATATACATTTGCTTTAGCATTTCGATGCAGATCAACACATCTGCAATTTCTTCTATCATGTTATCACGGTTGATTTTTCCGCGCTTCGCTTTGCTGATTGACTGGATAAGCTCTGCACATTCTTCCATGCAGACTGTACTTTGATTATTTTTGCCGTAGTGCTGAATGCTATCTGCGATAATACCTTTTTCAATCTTTATCCCTGTGATTAATTCGGCAAGAGCCTTTGCCCCGGAATCACACGCCCATGCTTCTTTGAGATATTTCTCTTGCCATTCATCTTTGATTTCTGAATCTCCCAAGAAACATAAATGCTGGTCTCTCATATCGGATAAGATGTCTTTTGCTTCTTCTGGTTTCATATTAATCCTCCAAATTAAATTCCTTCTTAATGGAATCATAATCAATGAATACTTGTTTTTCTTTTTTACATTTCTTGCATTCCAAAATAGCTTTCTCGGTATCCAACTGATACCAAAGTAATTTGTATTTATGCGGTTTACAGAGGCATTTAATTTTGCAACCATTCTTTCGCCATCTGTTGAATTTGTTGATTGTCATGCAGAATAATACGTAAATAGCAAGACCAACTACGCATATCCCCAACATCATAAGAATTTCTTTTATCATCTCAATCATTTTTCTTCATCTCCTCCAACTTCTTCTCAGCTTCTTCACGTGAGAGGAAATATCCCTCATCAAGTTCACCTGCAAATGTGCATAATGTAAAGCCACTTGCGTTTTCAAAATCAATCTCCACTCTGTTAAAATTGTAAATTCTAAAACTATTTACAATCAGTGTTTCAACAATTCCATTGTCAATGCAATACAAGCTATCTCCAATCTTACACGGCAATCTCACAAGTAAGCCCTGTTCTTCTAAGTCTTCAAATTTTGCAAGACGATTGACCATAGCTTTTAATCTGTCACAATCTCCTGTTCCTTTTGAACAATTATCACAATAGCAACTGCACATGAATCCGGGACTATTATTGTACGTGATTCCACTAATTTCTCTTTTTGTTAATCTCTCCATCTACTTCACCTCTTCAATCTGGGTTTCTACAGTATCTGCAAGTAACTTCAAAGACTCAATAAACGTATCTGTCAGTGCTATTCTGCTCGGTTTTTTCGCATATGCTCTAACGAGGCTTATTGCCTCTTTGAGCTTCTTTTCATCCATAGCTACATCTGATGCTTCTACTAATTCATACCCCGGCGCAAGCCCGGCATTTCTTGTCATTTCTTTGTTATATTCGTAAAACTTTAATATGTCCGGTATCTTCTGTTCTTCAAAAGGATATGGATATGCTTCTTTGCCGCCGTACCATCTGTATCCCTGTCTCTTTGCTTCTTTCAGAACGCTTTCATACTCTTCCTGTGTTCTAACTAATACGCATTTATTTGCTAGATTAATCATCAACATTTCCTCCTGTAATTTCATTAATACAAGTGTTATAACCAGCGGCATACTCTAAGCCATCTACATTTCTCGCACCTCTTGGAATTGCCATTTTCTCTGGCAACGGTCGCAGCGGACACCAGTCGGGAATTGTTTCTGCTTGCGCCCCTAATATAGTTTTGTTTGTAATCATACATGTTACTATGCAAACCTTTAAGTAATCAGTTTTTTCCTGACTAAGCTGGCAGGAAACGCATCCTTTTTTTGGGGTATCTATCGTCAACACTGATTTACTTATTTTCTCCCTCTTTTCTGCAAAAACATCCCATATTGTGCCGGGCTTATAATTGTGTCCTTCTCACGGGTAGCATTGTAATATCCAAGGCGTCCGTTCTTCTTGTTTTCTTCTTTTGTGAACATGGTTGAAATATCTTTTCCTCTTTTAAGCATAGTCATCCCAAGTTTCCTCCCTTTCTACTACAGTTTCAATAACGTTTCCACAATTCATGCACTTATAGTTGGTTAAGGCTTTATCGGGAAAATCGAAATGTGCAACCATTCAAAACAGATTTTTCTCTCCACAAGTGCATACCACATTTTTATCTTCATCAAGGGTATACTTTCCGTGAATTTTCATTTACTCAATCCCTCCCAGCATCAGTAAAAGCTTGTTGTAACCAGGGCAAAACTTGGTTCCATCGAAAACATCTTTTAAGAGGATGCAATTCGGATAAAGTTTCTGTACCTCATAAAGTCTGTCTACCCCTTCATCTTTGTAATTAAATCGTTTTCCGGGCCGAAGGTTGTATTGCTTGGTGAGCTGAGATTTCAATGTTTTTGCGCGTAATTTACTCATGTTTTTCCTCCTGCAATAATTCTGGATTGTCAAAAATGTTTCCAATTCTTTCGTTCTCTTTTGCAAATTCTGAAAATTCAATATCATGGTTTTCATATAAATCTGCTTCTACTGAATTTTCACCAAATTTGTACCTAACAAAATCATACCTAGCAAAATTTTCATCATAGCCAATAAGCCCATAATTTTCTGTTTTGAAGGAATCATATTCTGTGCCACAACTTGTATGAGAAGACATCCAAATTTCATCTTCAAATTTTAGAATGTCATTTTCCCAAATCTCATTGCCGTTCTTATCGGTAAGCCCTGTGTACTGGCAGATGGTTTCTGGGTCAACTTCGGCATATTCCCACACTTTATAACTATCAGCATGGAAGATTAAATGTTCTTCGTTGCCTAAGAGGTCATATCTTTTCTGATAATACCCCTCAACCCATTTACCATCGTCAATCCGTTTTGCCTTGAAAAGGATTTCTCTCATTTAACTCCACCGCCTTTTACGATTTTTTCAATATTATCGTCATCACCCTCAATGCAATATTTCTCGAACAGGTAATCTTCCAACTTTTCGATAACCTTGTCCACATCAAAAGCTGTCGGCTGTTCGTCCACGATATGTATATATCTGTCTATAATCTTCTGTATTGGTTCACCTAAAATGTTTTGAATCAACATATCTTTTTTCAGTTTGTCTGCATCTATTAAACGCATTTTTTCAGTCCTCCTTATATGGATCTGGAAAATTCATCCATGCAACTACTGTTCCGCCTAAAACTTTTTTATCCGTTCTCCAAATTCCATCAGTAGTATGTGCCTGCTCTACCAATACTGTTCCATCGTCAAACACAACTGTAGCAATCACATATTTAGATGTTTTTTCGAACATTCCCCTTTTCCAGTTGTCCGTTCCTTTGAATTTTGCAAATATAGAATCATGTTCTTCTGGTAATCTCTCGCTTACTGGAATCCATCCATTTTCTTTCTCGTCCTGTTCCAGGTCGTCTTGAAGCTGCTCAAGCATTTCCAGAACATCCGCAACATACAGTCCATCGTATTTACGGTACTTTGAATACTCATCTTCGTACTGCATTAATCTGTCTTTGATATGTATCATATTATCTCATCCTTTCTCAATGTCCGCTTCTTACCATGCAAAACAGCAGTTCTGTCATGGATCTTTTTCTTGATCCATTGTGATTACACTTTATGGCAACTGATAATTTCCATTTTTCCACATCTCCATCTAGTGGTGTTGGGTTTTCAAATTCTTCGGCAACCTCTCTCTGATACGGAACTGCAACCATTACTCCCATGTTACCTATTTCAGCGTAACATTCTGGAAAATTCTCACGTATATATTGTGCAAATTTTCCATTTTTTAAATCAGGTAAAATCTCTTTGTAGCACTCCATTGTGGTCACAAGGTAGTTTTTTTCGCCAATAAAATTTAATCCATTTCCGCTGTAAATATCCTCTTTGCAGCTTTTGATTTCATAACAGGTAAATATTCCTTTTTCGATTGCTGAGATAGAGCACTGATTTTCCGGAATAAATTGCATGTAATCTACTCTTCTTGGCTTTCCTGCTGCGTAGCCATAATCAAGGCTTACTTCTCTAGCCCAGTATTTACCTGGGCCAGAAAAACAGCTTTTTTCCAACAATCGGCTAAGAAATTTTGTTGTTTCAGATCTTTTCATATTTCCACCTCGCTATCTTCTGGCATCTGAAAGACTACCGCTTTCTGAAGTATTTCCGCATATCCTCTCAGTATTTCAATTCCAGCTGATACACTCTCAGGAGTGTCATAACTACCTGCGTATGCCGCTGTTGCCCACCCCGTGCTAGTGATTTTTACCGTTTCAAAATTCGCATAGGCTTCCTGAAACATATCCAGTACTTTCATGGCTTTCGCTTTGGTGGAATATTCAGCGATAATGCAACAACTGCTTGAATTTCCAATGTGAATTACTATTGTTCCATTAATGTCTCGAACTGCTATATTAAAAGCATTGTCAACGTTTATTATTGCTGTTTTATCCTGACTTCTGATTAACATTTTGTGTCCTCCTAATATCTGACAATCTCAATGCATTCATCCACGATGAATTTATGCGCTTCATCTCGGAGATGTTTCATTCTCTCAGTGACAATCTCCTTAGACTTGCTGACTGCTTCGTTGAAATCTTCTGTTTCAAGGTCTTTCCGGCTGATTCCCAGTTCGTAGCAGCTCAGGTAAAGGTTATCCCCACATCCCACATACTTATGAATGCTGAGTTTCAGTGAATTATCTTTCAAGTCGAAGATACTTCCATCTTCAAGTTTTTTTTCGTATCTGGCATTACTTTTGAATTTCATTTTGCGTCCTCCTTATTCAATAAAACTCGTTCCGCACTGGCAATGATAACTAATGTGTCCGTTGTACTTGCTCACGTTCGCAATTACCTTTCTGCCGCAGTATTGTTTTTTTCTTCACGCATTTTATTTAATCTTTCCGCAGCTTTCTTTTTCGCTTCATCAGAATATTTTCTTGGTGGATTGATTTTAATGTAGGAATATGGCAAGTGAGCGAAAATAGATCCATCGTTATTTCTGGCAATAATTTTCACATCTTCTGGAAATTCCTTTTCTAATTCCTCGCATCTGTTCTTCCATGTGCTTCCATTCTTGGCGGTAATCCCTACATAATCTCTTCCGGGAATCCACTCAATTACGCATTCGTTTGTGTTTTCAGCCATTTATTTTCCTCCTGTTCCTGTTAACCTCACAATGTATTCTTTATACAAAGTCGGAGATGCTTCCTTTAATAATTCTTCTAATTCTTTAATGGGTTTGTTCCAGGCGCACATACTCAATGGGCTATAATCGCTGTGATCGTCATATTCTGCGTAAAATTGAAAGTCTTTATATTTCCCAGGTCTATCAGCAGCGAAATCAATTCGATCATAGTCCGTTTTAGCAAGCCACGGCCATAACTCTCCGCCTGCTTCAGTAACTGAATCTGCAAATTTATCAACTTCACTATCCAATTCGGCATCTTCGATCTCATATGTTTCTGCCAATAACATAACCAGGATGTGAAATCTTAATTTTTCATCCATTCTTTCTCTCCTTTCATTTATAGTGTTCAGATTTTTCACTCTTTTATATAAAATCTCCAATGCTCATTTGATTGTCATTTTCAAAAACAAGCATTTCTTCTTTTGCTCTCTGATAAAAATTTCTGTCAATTTCAAATCCATATGCGCTTCTACCAAGCTCCGCAGCTGCTCTTAATGTGCTTCCGCTTCCACAGCATGGGTCGATTACCACATCCCCAGGGTCGGTAAATATTTCAATTAGCCGTTTTAGAACTGCTACTGGTTTCTGTGCTGGATGAATTTTAGGAATATCCTTTCCGTCTTTTTCCCATTGAAACCAGTTAAAAACCATCTTCCCAGTTCCACGAATGGTCTTTCCGTTTTCATCTGTCTGCGCTCCATTTCTGAATTTTGGAAGTTTATCTCTGTAGAATACAAGTGCATATTCCGTAGCACCTACCACACGCATGTTAGCTTTCAATACCTGTGGACTATAGTTTTTAATAAACACAAGCGGTATATAATGGGCAAAACCATGTTTCGCTGCCGCATTGATCAGAGTTTGAATTTGCTCAAACGAACAGAACACGATCATGCATGGTGCGTCTGAACTTCTTCCTCTTGCCCCTGCCTTTTTTGGCTCTTTCTTTAACATTTTTGAGCAAAAATGAAAGTATTCATATAGGTTAAAAATGAAGTCGGAATTAAAAGCTGCTTTCCCGGCTAATTTGCTTTCACCGTTCTTATTGTCACCTCCTGCGTACCACATAGGGCTACTTCCATAAAAGTTATTTCCTACTACATAAGGAATATCTGCTATGACCAATTGTGCTTTGGGTATGTTGTAGCATTTTCTATTCTGGAAACTATCTCTGTATATTTCGCATTTCACCCGATTATTCATATCTCCAATGAACTCCTTTGCATTCTTCGCCACATTCACACGATTTCTTAATTGCATATCTACTTATTCCAGTTTGTTTTTCCGCATTAGATATACTTCTGTATACATTTCCACTTTCAACGCATATTACAGGAAATGCCTTTCGTGTCATTCTATTCTCTATCATGTGAATCTGATTGCTTCTATGACTACACCATTCTAAATTTTCTACACTATTATTATTTTTATCCCCATCAATGTGATTAACATCTGAAAAATTGCTTTCGTTATGTAAAAACACTGTTGCAACCAATCTGTGAACATATAATTTTTCGCGTTTCTCATTTTTACTGAGTTGCACCTGGAGATAACCATTAGGCATTTTATATAGTGACAATATGCGTCCTACCGTCATTCTTACGCCACCATTTGAATTATTCTTTGCCTGGTGAGATATTGATTTTACCTTTCCACTGTTACTTACTTGATATAGCCCTTCATATCCTGGAATGTCTTTTCATATTTCATTTATCATTATTCAAAAGAAGCCCGGTGCACCCTTACGTCAGCTGAAGGCAAGCTCCTTTCATTTTTTATTTTTTATCTTTTGAATTTAGCCAGTAGAACTACTGGTGTGTTAGAATCAGTGATAGTTTTCTTCATTGAGTAAGTCGTTGAATTTTTCCAACGCCTTAATAGATACTTTGTTATTTGCTTTTTCTGGTCTGATTGATACGTTTAAGTGAGTATCAATGATGTGTTTTAGTTCTCTTGCAAGGGTTATTTTGCCCTGTTGGATTCCATCTCTATAACCTTTTGCTGGGCGAAATTCATTTATTTTTTCTTTTCCTTCTCCTTGGCTTCCAGATGTTTTATTGTATCGGCATTGGTACCCCTTTTTTGTGTATTCCAATATCCAATACTGTTCCATATTATCAAGCTGTTCGACAGGATAATGGATAAAATTTATTTTCCACCCAAAAGGATTTTCTTCGCTGTAAAATCCCCTTTTCTTTATTGATAAATCAATGTGCTGATACCCAGTAAGGTGTGAACACATCCTCTGAATTATATGTACCGCCTGACCTATATAAAAGTATGGGATTTTATTTTCATCAGTTCTGGTTAAAAAATATATTCCGCTCCCATCGTCAAGTTTCGGATTGATCTTCATGAGTCTTTTTCGATTCGTTGTTTCAATAGCTTTTGCCTGTCTAAGCTTTTTATAATCCACCCAGAATCACTCCTTTTCAATCTGGTCAATGAGTTTTTTGCACTCAGCTTTGACATAAGCAAGTGAGTGAATTTTGCAATCTGGATTTTTGTTTAATTCTCGCCAGTAATCTCCCATTATTTTAAGCATTTTTTTGAAGTCTGGTTCTTCCCCGAAATACTGTTCTGCTATCTCAATATCATAACCATCGAAACAATGAGCGCAGTCAAATCCAATCCACCATGTATCATCATCGTCACAATTGTGTAGAAATGGTTCTGAATAAGTAACTCCACCATGGCAGTCAAGATAGCCTAAACTATTAACACTTTTCTTTGCCAGTTTATGGCTTTTTGGTACTCCCACATATCCACATCTGTATGCTCTTGGCATGAATAAAACTACACATGGATAACCTTTGTACTCGAATTTTGTTTCTAATACTGGTTTCATTTATTCCGCTCCTTTTTATCCAAACGCTACCTGTCCGTTATTCTACATATGCTTCTAATTATCTAAAACATCTGGATTTTCGCATTCCATAGCAACTGCAACATCTTCAATGAATTCATCCGGGATATAGATTCCAGCTTGCTTACAAATAGCATATTGTACTTTTGCAATGCTACGGATATCCGCTCCCTGCATTTTCATAGTATTTGTTAAAACTTTAAGGAGATTTGCAACTCCACCATGAGAATGAGGGATTTTCATTTCAGCGAGTTTGTTATTGGTAGTTTCTTTTAACTGATTTTCCATTTTCTTTCTCATCTCCAATCTTTTTCGATTGAACCAGTCCAAATAGTTGTTAAATAAGTCATCAAAAGTATTGCTATTATTAATTGCATTAGAAATAGTTCCAAATGTATCTTTCAGCCATAATTGAAGAATATATTGTCCGTTTTCATGGAACCAGTAATAAGTTTTTGCCTTATCCGTTCTTACACTCCAAGCATTAAATTTCAACGCTACATACCAATTAATGCAATATTCTGTCATTCTGAAATTTTTGTTCTTCCCATTGGAATATGTCTTTGCGTCTTTATTGCCTTTTAATGTAAGTAAAGGCTTCTCTTCTTTAATTTCGGAATTAACCATTTCTCTAAGCGCATCATAAACAGCAACTTCTACCATAGTTTTCTCCTAACTAAAAGGAAATTCATCTTCCATACCACCTAAATTCGGCACATCCATGAAACTAGGTTCCGGCGGCGGTACTGGTCGTGTGTCTGTTTCCTGTGCCTGCGGTGACTGGCTCTTTCTTTCTGCAAATTCATGCTCTGCAACAAGGCAATCATTTGAGTAGACTTTTTCGCCATTTTTGTTCGTATAGTTTCCAGTCTGCCATTCTCCACGCACATTTACTTTCGTGCCTTTTTTAAGATATTTCTCTGCGAATTCTGCATTTTTTCCAAGGCATACGCAAGTGATAAAGTCAGATTTTCTTTCTGTATTCTTTTTCACTCTTCTCTCGACAGCCAAAATATATCTTGCGATTTTGGTATCATTCGTTCCCATTCTGATATCTGGGTCAGCAGTTAATCTTCCAGAAAGAATAACAATATTCACAATTTATCACCTCTCAATCTGAATGTCGCACCTGATAAGTGCGTGTTTGATTTTCTTTGTATTCTCTGTTACGATTTCTTCTTTCCCGATAACAAAGGAAATATCATCTTCCGTTACATTGAATCCTTTTGTTTTAATATGCTCCATGATGATTTCTTTGATTTCATCTGTGCCAATTCCGATTGTTATTTCCAATGGTATTACCTCCCTGGTTTGTAAGCTGGTGGCATTGGTTGCCATGCAATGACTGGGTAATACGCAAAACCATATGCTTCTACACTTCCCCATTTACCGTCCCCTAAATAAGTAAGACTTGTTGGGGAAATAGCTCCGTTAATTGTAACTGTATATTCTTCCCAATCTCCAGGGTTTTCTTCCTTGTTTGGTTCCGGGGGCAACTTCGCATCTGTTGGAATCCACATATCCGCAGAGCTGTAGGAGCAAATCAGTTCTTCAACTTTCTTGATTGCATCATTCCATCCTTTATCATACTTACATTCCTGTTCAGAAGGTTCTGACTTTTTCAGTTTGTCAAGCATTTTTAAGAAGATTTTCATTGATTAATCCTCCTTGACTTTTTCAATAGTTTCTTTTATTGCTTCTTTCACAGCCTTGGTTTTAATCATCTTATCTGCCAAGGCTTTTGCCGCTTCCTGTACGATCACGCTTTCATTTTTTTCTAGTATCTCAGAAATATGAGAATGTATCATCCTACACAACGGCTCACTGGTTTCTCTACTACCATATAACTCTTTTTTATAAATAACTCCTTTTATTTCTTTGGTAATTTTTTCAACTACCCTGTCCTCAACATTTTTACGGATTTCCTTTGCAATTTCTTCTTCATTAATGCCAATTGTTACTGGCACACTGAATACGCTCATTTACAGTTCTCCTCTCCTACTTCAACCGCAGATTTAAGTCCCTCATAGAAATTAATTCTTTTTCTTAGCGTGTTTAATTCATTATCGTATTTTTTAAAAAATACTTCCTTTGCTTTTTCATAATCGGATGCATCCAGAACAACCACTTTGCTGTATTCATTAATGAAATTACCTATTGATTCTTTTCTTATAAACGAAGCGTAGATTTCGTCAGGAAATTTAGTTGCCGGTTTATATGTCTTTGGCTTTTCTATTACTTCACATTCTTCAAGACGAAGATTCCATTTTCCTGTTTTTCTGTCTGTACCCAGAATATAAAAATACAGTTTCATTAAGTTTCTCCTTTCAAAACGGACATAAGTCCAAATTAACTTCAAGTCCAGGTGTTGCAATCTGAACCAGTGCATCATCCCAAACCACCGATTCTTTTATCTCTTTCAAAATCTGTTCCGGGTCAGCTGTTTCATTACTCAAATGCACCAATGTTACCGTCCGTAATGCTGCCGTATGGTTTGTATTTACTAAGCTTTTGCAAGTATCTAAGGAACAATGCCCTTTAAGCCTGTGCGTGTAATTTTCAGCTGTTTTGTCAACCAATTCTTTACAATAGTTGCACTCAATAACCAAGTGATTCAGTCGCATTGCTTTGAAGTTGTACTTGCAGTATTCAAAGTCTGTCATGTACAACAGTTTTCCCATCTCTTCATGCTCCACGATATAACCATAATTGAAACACGGAATAAGTTGCCCTGTATCCTTGTCCCTTGTAGTATGCGGCAGATAAAACGGTATTACCGTAAACGAGCCAACCCGAAACGGTCTTTTCTCTGGAACGCCTTTCATTAATTCTCCAGTGATGATTTTCAGGTGTTCCACGGTTTCATCATTGGTGTAAATCTGAATACCTAAATTCATTAGATTTTTAAATGATTCACGGTGATCGCTCAACCGTGTTCATGGGTAAGAAGCACACCTGAAACATCACTTGTTCTGTAATCAATGGCTTTCAAAATATCTTTGTATCTGCATCCGCAATCCAGAAGAAGTATTTCTCCGCTGTTGGATTTCAGAAAATAGCAGTTTCCATGGGTACTCCCTGTGTTGACAACTCGCATGAACATTTTTTATCACCTCGCTTTCATTCTTTTTTCGATATCCAAATCCACACTGTGGCATAATTTGACGCAATCTCCGTGCAGCATATGGTCTTTACATGAGAGATATTTTACTTGAAACTCTAATTCTGACATTTTCCTATCATTTACAGCCTTAACCCATTTTCGGACTTTCTTTTGTGTTTTTCGTTTTTTGTCTCCTCGAAGTTTTCTAATATACTCCCCATTAGAAGTTACATAATGATGAAAGCCAAGATAGCACAATCCCATTCTAAATGGCACAATCTGTGATTTAGTATTCAATTGTATTTTAAGGCTTTCGGTCATAATCCGGATAGCTTCAAGTATTTCTCTGGCTTCTTCTTTACTTTTACAAATCACATAGAAATCATCATTATACCTTCCGTAATGCTGTATTCCGTATTCAATTGTTATCATTTGATCCAACGAATGCAGTAACAGTAAAGCGTATTTCTGATTAACTTGATTTCCAAGTGGAAGTCCTGGATTCTCGGCGCTGTCAATAAATAGATGATTTAACCATACTGTAAATTCATCATCAAAATAGTAATCCACCACGTCTTTCATAATTTCATGATCTATGCTGTAAAAATATTTACGAATATCGCATTTTACAATCCAGCCATTTAAACCATTTTTACTGTAAAATTCCAACATATGATCTCGAAGACCATCCATTGCCATATAATGACCTTTTCCGATTTGTCCTGCTGTGTTCCATTTTATAAAAATATTATTTAATTTCGGCGTAAGAATGTAGTCTGAAAAGCATCTCTGTACCGTCTTGTCTTTGAAAGAACACGATTCTATGATGCGTTCTTTCGGTTCATATATTTTGAATTTATTATACGGTGCTATGGAATACGTTTGATTTTCCAATTGTTCCTTCAATGTTTGGATTCCTTCCAACGCCATAATAGAAAACCTGGCAGTGCCGGAATTGAATTTCTTATCTGCCTTAACTCGTTTGTAAGATGAATACAAGTTTTCAAAATTTGCCACAATTTCTTTATCCATTTATTTTGTTCCTTTATATTTATCCATTGCGGAAAGGTTATGCATTTGCTTGTATCTATTCGGATTTCAGCTTTCTGCTTACTCTGTCTGCCTGTGATACAGGTTGGGCGAACACCGTTGTCATTGTTGCAGTTATTGTTGTTGACGTTACCCGAGGAGGAAACAACGGCTCTACAACGCATAACCTATAAAAATCATCTGTTTCTGTCTTTTGTTCTCCAAGCAATCGCCATATGCTTAATATCTGTAACCATTTTCGACCATGCCTCCATACTTCCCGAATTAATGATATTAAGCTCGTATGAAAGCTCTATATAAAAGAGAAGTTCATCACAATATGTAATTGCTTTTGTCTGTAATTCTAGCCTTTCTCTCTTATAATCTTTCAAATCTGTTCGATTGGCTTCAAAGAGCTTAGCGTGTATTTCGAGCGATTTGTTCTGCATTTTATCAACTAAAGAAAATCTGAATTTCTTAGGATATCTCCTCGCGTTACTGGTTACTATAAGCGTGTGCTTTGCTAACTGCTTGGCTTTTATTATCACCTGTAAATCTTCATTTGCCATTATTAATCCTCGCCTGATTCAAAGATTGAAGAGGAAAAGATACAAACTGGGCGAACACCGCTGTCAAGGAAGCAGCCATAGTCGTAGACGACACCCGAGGAGGAAACAACGGCTACGCTCTTAAAATAATCATTGTAAGGTGTACTCCATGGTGTAATAAGCCACCACCATTTATCCATATTTGGCAAATATTTCCTGTATTTTCTGTATTCATCCACGGTTAAGAGTGAAATCTTATCTCTACAAGTTCCATATTCAGTCTGCCCGTCCAATGCCAACAGGTTACGGTCAAATTCAACAACTGCATTTCCATCGAAAGGCGTATTAATTTTTTCTAAAAATGATGTGTTTAATTCTTCTCTTAAAGAACTTTCTTTCCAATTGCTGGAATCTGAATCAAACATTCTTGTTTTACCATAAAAACTATTTAAAATTGCAAAATATCCATCCGGAAGCTTGTCCAGGATCATCCATTCCATACCGGAAATTTCAACCACTTCCCCGGGTTTCGGAGTGCCCATGTGTTTCTTTTTGTAATCCTCGAATTCCTCTGTAATTCTTTTTATTTCTGACTCAAAATATTTCAAATCTTTTTTCATTTTTATTCCTCCACCTTAGATACAAAGAGATTAGATTTTAAGATACAAACTGGGCGAACACCGCAGTCACTGACGCAGTCATAGCTGCCGACGTAACCCGAGGAGGAAACAACGGCAACGCTATTCCATCCACGGTCTTCTGTTGACCAAGAAGTACATGTCCAATACCAGTCGTTAAGTTTTTTGTTCGGAGTTAATTCCGTGTATTTTCTTGCTTCATCAAATGTAAGCGGTCTGATTTTGCATTTTACTGAAACGCCTGTGTTCTGCCCATCAACCGTAATAAGATCTGCTTCATGTGCTTCAATATTATCTTTCCCAAATTCCTCTTCAAAGCCTGATAAAATTTCCGTGTCACAAAGTTCTCTTAATTCAGACTCTAAGTAATTTGCATTGTCCCCGAATTCTACATTTTCTTTTACCAGATCGAGAGAAATAATCTTAGTAGTGCTGCCATACTGTTCCAGCACTTTGTATTTTCTTTTACCTGTAGTTTGAAATACATCACCAGGGTTTAACTCTGATAATTTGATTTTCTCGCTTTCTTCCTGCTTCTCCAAAAGCTCTACCAACTCTTTTGCTTTCTTTAAAATTTCGTTCATAAATATCATTCCTCCTTGTTTTATTTGAAAAATATTTCTCTCATATCAACTGGCTTGTATTTCTTGTGCATTAAAGCTTTGTTCTTTCTGGCTCCCTGTGGGTCATTGCAGACAAATGATTTGCATATCTCCGGTCTAACAGGGTAGATTGAACATTTCTCTTTTGCCTTATCGTCCATCAGAAACGGACAGGTTAAATCCATTAATGAAGCAGTGAAATTATGTCTGCATTCCTTGATATGGTGTTTGCGAATGTACCACTTAATCTGTTTGATTTCCTTGGATGATATCGGTAGAAAATTTGAACAACACGAACCGCATTCTGAACATTTCCCATCTACCGTGAAATCATAAAGTCCGCTGTTCATATTGCTTACAACTTCTTTAATTGTTTCAATTACACTGCTGCTCATATCAGTTTTCCTCATTCACGACAATACCGCCGTGGATAATAACTCTCTTTCCGTCAGAATCATCAAAGTAAACTTCATTCTCTGATTCGGAAACATCAAACTTTCCAGACCAGGACTTAATTTTACCGCCGTTGTAATCGTAAACAGTTACGGTACGGTTCAGACCACCGTCAATATCACTAGACAGTGATTTTAATGATCTGCTACAGGAAGAACAACCACTAAACATTGTGATTGCTGTAATCCCTGTGATTAATACTGCTGTCTTAATACATTTATGCTTCATTAGTTTTCTCCTTTACTCTGTGAGTTGAATTATTAAGTTCAGTATGTTTAATACAATACTTGCAAATAACATTGGTTCTGCTTCTTTGGATTTAATAGCATAAACAAAAGTCCATACCCACCAGAAAAACACTATTGCAAACAAGATAATAAGCACAATTGTGTGAGCTGCCATCCTACATTTCCTCCTGGCTCATAAATGACGGAATTTCTGTTTCCACTGGCTCTGCTGCCGGGATTGGTTCTTTCTCCGCTGTTTTTACGGTTTCGGCTACGGTTGGCTGCTTTGGCTTTTCTTCGATTGATTCTGGCTGTGGAATGAATTCTTCTACATTGGCATTCTGTTCGATTTCTTCCTGTACTTCCCTGTACGTAGCATCCATCATGTTATATTCATAAGCCTGCACCGGATTATCCCATTTCTTAGGAATAGACTTCATAATGTTGTTTCGCATCTTACGAATAATCATTGATTCTCTGGACTGTGTTTCATAATAAGACGGTGAAATATACGGTCTTAATTCCTCACAGTCAATGATTGCTTCCAGTTCTCCAATGTCAGCAACCTTTTTCATGATTTCTTTTTTCTTTGTTTCAATTTGAGCTTTCTGCGCATCTGTAGCTTTATATCTGTCTGCACAAATTCCAAAAGTTTCATTCTGGAGATTATTCTTGATGTGTGCTGCAAGATTCTTCAAAACATCTGCTCTTTCGCATGAAAGATATTCAATGTGTCCGTCCTTGTATTGAATCGGATATACGATACGAACTACTTTGCCTACACCAGATTCTTCCCATTCTGGTGGCGTAATTTCTACACCTTTATGTCTTGGTGGCGTATATTTGTCTCCCTCTCTAACTTTCCAGTATGGAAATACTTTAGCCACATCGACACCATATCTACTTACAAGAGCGTCATTTCCATCGCCCTCAATCGCAAACTCGATTTTCTTCTCCCACTGTGCCAGCTTCCCTTTTCCTGCTACGTTTACGTTTCTGATCTGGAAGTAACACTCTCTCGGTTGCGCATTTGCGTTCAGTTTTAACGCTGCTACTTTGCTCAGAATGAATTTAAGGTTAGAGCCATTAATTGCTTCAAAACTCACTCCACTCTCATGCACCATCTGGAAAATAGATCCCATTGCCGCTACTACGCAATCTTTTGAGTAGGAATCAAATTCCATTCCTCTTGAAGTCAAATCTCTTTCCATTAAATCAACATACCGATTTGTATAGTAGGAAAGCTGTGTGTTAAATGTTGCTACTTGTGTGTTTTCTGCCATTTTAATTCTCCTTTTCTTTATTTATATGCTCAGTGGCATATGAAACAGGATGAAATAATTTGTTCTATGTTGAATTGTAATTTCCTGTTCTTTCATTAACTGTTTTATTTTTCCCTGTTGTGCTTTCCGGGCATTCACCCGGATTCATATGCCACCGATTTTTTATTTACTCTACGTGGAATCTTCCATAACCGCTTGTTCTGCCAGACCCGATGCCACATCCAAATCCTGCAAGCTGAATAATATTAACGATCTGCTCAATGGAATAAATATTATCTACATATGCAAGTTCGATTTCTGCTGACCATCCGGTAAATCTGTTTAAATGTACAAGAACAGGTTTTCCTTTCTTTGGTGACATTAGTTTTTCGTCAATGTAATGCTCAGCAAACTTAATCGGTATTAAACCTCCTTTGGCGATAATATTTACTCCAGCTTTGAACTTTGTACTATATGTATCAACCCCATTTCTTACAACAGCATCGCAAAAACATTTCAATAACCCGAATGCTGTAATGCAAGGTGCATTGTTGGTGAGTGCATCAATAAGGCCTTTTTCTGAGAAATCTGTAGGTTTTCCATTGTACCAGTGAATTGATGTAATGATTTCTTCCCATACATTTGCTTTTTCAAGGTTCTTTGCCTTGTCTTTTCTCTGATCAATCAGTTCTCTTGCGGTCACGTCATTCATCTTATTGAGAACTAAGTCTCCGTCTCCGATGATTGTGACTGTTGCGTGCTTAACGTTGATTGCCTGTAACTGAATTCTTTCTTCTTTTTTAGTTTCCATAATTCTTTTCCTCCGATTTTTTAATAGTTTTTATAGTTTCTGTTTGCGCAAACATTCAAGCAGATTAATCCACAATAGTTTAATATAAATATAATGTTGTGTTATGTATTTTCGTATGCCGTACTGTGCTATCCTGTAATGTATTGCGAAAGTAATCCGCTTAAATCTTTGCGTAAATTTCAGATATGCTTAACTGACAATAGAAAATGTCTTATAGTGTCCTGTATTTTTCTGTAATATGCTATCCTATATTTTGCTTGCACTGTAGTTAGCTTTCCTATTCTTGGCAGATTCTACTGCCAGTTAAATACATCTGTGTTGAATGCTCGGTAGGTAACATGAATTGTCCTATAGTGTCCTATGCTGTCATATACTGAGTTATTCTTTACTTTCCTGTGACACTTTTCATGTCACCTACCCAATATTCAATTTTTATTTGGATGAGCCGCTTTGCAGACGATATAAAAGTCATATGTTGTGTTCTGTGTTGTGCTGTTCTGTCTTACACTGTTCTGACGATTTATACCGCCTACAAAACAGCCCATCCGTTAAGTGCTGTGTGTATTATTCTGTGCTATTATTTCCTGTTGTAAGAATTTTTGTCCTATAGTAAGTATTCACAACACTTGTCACTCTGCATAAGTGAGAATAATTTTGATGTAGTTTATTATATTGTCTTTTGTTTTCCTGTTTTTTAATGTACTATGCTATCCGCTTATGCAGACTGATAAATGCTGTGGTTTCCTACGCTCATAAACCTGTAAAATAGGTAATTATAGTGTTTTATTGTCCTGTCCTATACTGTTGTTCTGTGTATCATATTGTGCTATTCTGTAGTTTCTGCCTGTTTTACAGGCGTATCAACGTAGAAATTTCGCCGCTACTGCACTCATAAGCCCGTAAGAATAAGGTGCTTTGCTGTGCTCTGTGATATTATGTATTGTCCTATTTAGCAATATAATGTGCCATAATATAGTTTGATTTCTTCCTACTCTTGCAGGCATATCAGCACAGTAGCGGCATTCATGTTTAATTAATCAGTTCCCAAACTTCTTCGTATTCAGAAATATTCTGGTATTTCTGCTTCACTGCCAGAAGTTCATTTCGGCAACGCTCTAAAAGTGCTTCGTATTCATCCGGCTGTTTCAAAATAAGCTGTGTTGGCTTATATCCGCTTTTTCCATCTGTTTTGTAAAACACTCGAATTGCTGTCGGCTTTGGCTTGTTGTCAATATCCTGTTCCACGATTTTTAACTGACAAACTATCTGTCTGGCTTCTTGGATTCTGTATTTTTCAGCTGCTATGGAATCATCCCATGTAAAGCACTTATGTAATTCTGTACTTTCGTCCCTTGCTTTCTCAAGAATCTGTTGTGGTGTAGCTGATTCCATCTGATCGCAAATTTCCATGATTTCAGATGCACATTTTGTAGCATCTGCCTTGAAAAAATGTTTTCCCCATGTTGCTGTTAGCATTTTCCCCTCCTGTTTGTCAGATTACTTTCAAATCCCCATCTGTCACTCTTAGCACAATCATCTGCCTGTCTAACATAGGTATCCTGCTTTTGTCAATGCTCTCAGAATCATCAATCCAAAGCGGAAGATTCAGCCCATTCATTTCCTGTAATCCATTTAGTAAATCAACCTCGCAAAGAATTTTGTCGGAATGATTCAATCCGCTGTTGTAGTCGATTCCATTACAGATCATCTTGCAAGTCTCCACTGGGTTCCCCTCAATCGTGTAATCAAGGAAGCTGAACTGAAAATGATGGAAAAATGGATTGATTTTCTCTGCCAGTGCCTTATTCTTCTGGATTGAGAAGTTAAGAACGGTATCAATGTTCTTTTCAATATCAGCTTGTACCTGTCCAAGGCTTTTCAGTTCCTCATTCAGTTCGGCTACTCGCTTTTCTTTCTCTGTGACTGCTGCCTGTGCAATATTAATATCTGCATCCACATTGGAAATCTGTTTCATAACATTGCTGATCTGCATTCTTAATTCCTGTTTCTTTCCAGGAACATCATCAAATGATTTCAGTTTCTCTTCAAGTTCTGCAATTCTCGCTGTAACCGCAAGATATTCTTCATCATTTGTCATATCTACAGATTCTGGAAGCTCCGTAAATTTGGACTGTTCTTCCGCAATCTGCTTAGTGAGTTCAGCAACTTCATCCTGTGCCGCACTGATTTCCGACTGTAATTTTTTTATTTCCTCGTTAGTTTTCTTTAATTTTGCAGCGGAAGTATTTCCAAGGTCGCAGACATATTTAAGCTTTTCCTGCTTCTCCGATTCAAAGGATTCTTTTGCTTTCAACTGTGCTTCAATTCGGGCTTTCTTTTTTTCTTCAAAGGAAGCTTTTAACTTGGAAATCTGTTCTTCCGGCAGTTCTTGTCCACAAGTCGGGCAAATGGCATCAGAATCATTGAATGTTTCGGCTTCAATAGCTTTCAGTCCAGAATCATCCCACTCCATTTCCTTGATTCTCGGATAGTCCTGTCTGGCTCTATCTAAGTCAGCTTTTGCCTGTTGTGCTTTCCTTATGTGGTTGTCCAGTTCCATTCCCAACATTCGGATAGCTGATTCTTTTTCAATTTTATTTTTTGCAAGGTCATAATGCGTATTCACAATGGCTGCTTTCTTGTCTTTCAGCTCTTTATCCGCATTGCTGACCAGACCATCCCTGGAAGATTTCAGCCCTCGGATTTCATATGTAAGGCTGTCATATCCTTTTGCTGAATCTTCAAGAACCCGTTCCTGCTCTTCCAGTTTGGAAAGTTCTGCATTAAGCTCCTTTTTTTTGGCTTCCAAGGAGGAGGTATCTTCTGCTTCAACACTTCTATTGGTTTCATATGCAATCTCTGTGTTTTTTGCATCAACTTTTTTCTTCTGTGCATTCAGTTCCTTTCGGAGCTTCTTCAAGGTATCCTCTACGGAATGCCCCTTTGTGATTTCTTCCACATGAGCGTACTGTGGATTCTCTTCCATAAACTGTGCTAGATCGAAACCAGACATCTTTTCCAGTACCTTCCTGGATTCTGCGGTTGACTTCTGTAATGTGTCCAGAAATGGTTTTGGATTACTGCACATCAAAAGCGTTGAAGGCTCTGCTATTGACTGGATGAACTCGGTATAATCCTTTGATTTAGCCGGGAATCCGTCAATTTCATAAGAGGTTTCATTTCCATCGAATACCTCTTCGGACTGCCCTCTTGGTTTTCTCCACTTCTGCTTTGTGATTTTGCGGATCACTTTTTCTTTCCCATCAATCGCAAGTGTAAGCTCTCTTACAACATCAACCTTTGGCACTTCCACCCCGTTCTCTTTTCTACGGATAGAAGTCGGTTCTGTACCATTCGCCATCTTTCCTGTCAGAACGTCCAAATATGCGTCCTGCAATGTGGATTTTCCTTCTCTGTTTCTGCCGGAAATCTCTGTTCTTGGAAACAAATCTACAGACTTACTCGGAAACTTCTTGTAATTCTCCAGCGAAATTTTTTTCACTTCCACTTTCATGCTCGATTATCCTCCCTATTGATACCTCATATGCAGTTCTAAGCTCTACTTCATCACCAGATAATTTTTTATGATAAATCCGGCTCTGGATTCTTCCGATTATGCTTATGTAATCACCGACCTTGAAATTAGCAGCTTCTCTGGCTTCTTTCCACCATGCTAAGCACGGAATATAATCTGTTCTTCGCAAGTCATATTCATTGCAAGCGATCATCAAATCACATACTTCTTTTCCTCTTGGTGTTCTTCTGTATACAGGTGGCTTGCAAAGATACCCTTCCAGAATGAGTTTATTTTCATCGTTTGCTCGTTCATTTCCATAAGAGATTATTCTTTCTTTGATTTCAAGAATTAAATGACTTTTTCCATTTTCATGTTTGTTAGAAGAAATATATCTTCCTTCGATATAAACGCGTCCTCCTATCGGAAAAGCATCTGCCAGCCCTTCTCGAACTATAACCGGAAGCAAATCAACCGCCCCACTAGTTCGTTTTACTCCAATGTAAATTTTTTTGAACTTTTTACCATCCTTAAAAAATACATCTGGCTGAATGTCCATTATTGCGCCAAATATCTGAACTTCATTCTTATTATTCTTCATCCTCCAATTTCTCCATTTCTTTTACGGAAATCTCATATACACTTTCCGTTTCTTCTCCATTAACATAAACATCACGGCTCATTAACCTGCCAGTTACTTTAATGTAATCATTTCTTTTAACTTCTACCGCCAGATCAGCACCTTTTCCCCATAAAGTACAGCGAATAAAATCCGCTCTTTCCGAATGATCTCTTGGAATTGCTACAAAAAGATTTGAAACTTTCCTGTGCGTTACTGGTGTAAGTTTTGCATATGGTTCTTTCGTGCAACTTCTGGCAATAAACTCTACTTCGTTTATATCGCCCTCCGGAACTTGTTCTTCCAGAACTTCCACCTTGTCAGCTGCGATATAATTAACATTGTGGTGCTTATTTGGATTTTTAGAAGTGTCCATGCTTCTTATTGCTCCTGTTACCAAAACTTCTTTTCCGTTGTAATCGTTGTCACGCACAACGGAATCTTCTATAACGATTGGAAACATATCCACTGCACCGCTTCTGCGAATGACTGTCAGCATAAATTTGTAATAGTATCTTCCGTAATGTTCGTGGCTGAACACTATTTCCCCGGCTCTTCCGGATAATCTTACTTTATTTAATCTTTGCATTTACTTTTCCTCCATTTCTAATATAATAGGAAGAAACACCATTGAGAATAAGACTGTTGATACGAAGAACACCCCGATAGCATCAAATGATGTAAACATCCATGTGATTGAGAAGATTACTGTAAACATCCCTATTCCTACAAATATTTCTCCTATTGTCTTTACCACCTCTTTCATTTTGTCCTCACTTTCTTCTGGATGTGGTTACTGCAAGTGCAGCTGTCAGAATAGCGATAATTACATTTCTTGCCATCAGCTTTTCTTCCAGATCAGCAATGATTTCACTGGAAAGTGGCTGATTTTCGCCATTTTTTTGCATAAAAAGTCCTCCTGTTATATTTTTGTTTGTCAAATACAGGAGGTTGTGTTATAATAATCCTGTATTTAACTAACTCATTCTTAGTTAGATACCGTCCTGGTTGGTGTTCCAGCACCTTCCAGGGCAACTTAATCTACTTCTACAAATTTTCCATCTTTCAACGTATAAAAAGTATCTTCTTTAATATTTTCACCGTCTACTTTTGCGGATTTAACATCTATAAGATGATATTCGTAATTAATTTCTTTCCATTCAGCCAGAACAATGAAACATCCAATTTTCCCTTTGGCTTTTGATTTAATTCCCGTAGCTAACGCAATGCTTTCTTTTCCTTCTACGGTTGCCGCTGAATAATCTCCGGTATTGGTTGCCGCTGACTGATTTCCGGTATTGGTTGCCGCTGACCGATTTCCGGTATTGGTTGCCGCTGACCGATTTCCGGTATTGGTTGCCGCTGACTGATTTCCGGTATTGGTTGCCGCTGACCGATTTCCGGTATTGGTTGCCGCTGACCGATTTCCGGTATTGGTTGCTGCTGACCGATTTCCGGTATTGGTTGCCGCTGAATAATATCCGGTATTGGTTGCCGCTGAATAATAT
>ERZ1026844.71-NODE-71-length-83791-cov-17.546957_pt1 | contig 83791 bp, 70 predicted proteins | sample MGYA00380152_ERZ1026844 | MGnify/ENA primary metagenome ERZ1026844 (study PRJEB33269, sample SAMEA4719788) | human gut metagenome | biome: human-associated habitat; feature: organic feature; material: feces | place: Cameroon | collected 2013-10 ... | reverse complement strand
CGCGTTCTTCATTCTGTTCTTCTACTGCGCGCTGGGCGGCTACTGCATCAAGTACACCGTGGTCAACATCGGCGACCTGTTCAACGCCCCCTTCGGCTCCGGCGCGGCAGCCGAGCTGGCGGCAGCCAACGGCAGCTCCGTGGGCGCGGAGGTGTTCGGCGCATTTATCGGCAACCCCACCGAAGCCATTATCTACGGCTTGATCTTCGTGGCACTGACCATGATCATCGTGCTTGGCGGTGTCGGCGGCGGTATCGAGAAGGTCTGCTCCGTGGGTATGCCCGCGCTGTTTGTGGCACTCGTGATCTGCATCATCCGCGCCTGCACGCTTGAGGGTGCTGTGGATGGTCTGAAGTACATGTTTGTCCCCGGCTGGGCCGTTGCCAACGGCGTGATCGAGAAGGCTCCCGACTTCCTGACGGTGCTTGCCACCGCCGGCGGGCAGATGTTCTTCTCCCTGTCCCTCGGTATGGGTGCCATGATCACCTACGGCTCCTACCTGCAGAAGAAGGAGAACATCCAGAAAAACGCGCTGCTGATCGTGGTCATGGATACGCTGGTGGCTCTGATGGCCGGTCTGTGCGTCATGCCCGGACGCTTCGCGCTGGATCCCGACGGCACGCTGGGCGGCCCCAAGCTGCTGTTCATCACCATGCAGAACGTGTTTGACCGCATGGGCGGCTTCGGCCCCATCTTCGGTATCCTGTTCTATCTGCTGGTGGTCTTTGCCGCTATCTCCTCCTCCATCTCTCTGCTGGAGGTCATCGTGGCGCACTTCGTGGACAAGGCACGGGATGCGGGCAAGGGCGACAAGCGTAAGCCCTACACCCTCATCGCCGCCGCCTGCGTGGGCTTGGGCTGTATCCTCGTCTGCGCCGATGCGCTGGGCAGCACCGGCTTTGCACCGGGCAATCTCTTGGGCATGACCGGCGACCTGCCCACGTGGGCCGCCGACTGGCTGGACTTCTTCGATATGCTGTCTGAGGGTATTATGATGCCCCTTGGCGCGCTGCTCATGTCGCTGATGATCGGCTGGGAGCTTGGTCCCGACATGGTCAAGAACGAGTGCGAGGCATCCGGTCACGCCATGAGCGGGTTCGGCTTCTTCAAGATCTGCGTGAAGTTTATCACCCCCCTGTGCATGGTGCTGATCCTGTACGGGCAGATCAAGGAATTCTTCTTCTAAAGACCGTATTAACGCGAAATTAACAAGAAACTCTTTCTTAACAGAGGGACACCGGTGCCGCCGCACCGGTGTTCTTTTTGCCTGTAAACGCTGGGGCGCAAGGGCTTCGGCGCGGCGCAGAGGACGATTTTCGACGCAGTTACTTGTAAAAACGACGAAAACAATGTTCATAATTTGTTAAAATAGTGGAACATGACGTTAAGAACTTGACAAGTTCTTGGCGTAAGGGTATGATACCATCAGTTGACAAGGGCAGCGGGGCTGTCCTTGTGGGCTGATGGTATTACACCACCAATTTGTGAGGAGGTAAATCACACACATGGAAAAGAAAAGCACTAAGATAGCGTATTTCGTTGCGCTGGGTGTCTTTATCGTGCTGCTGGCCATTCTCGGCATCACGTTTAAGGATGCTCCTATCATCATTGAAGAAGCAACTACCCCGTTCGCAGGTACCTTCTGGTCCCTGCTGCCCCCCATCGTCGCCATCGTGCTGGCTCTGATCAGCAAGGAAGTGTATTCTTCCCTGTTCCTGGGCTGCCTGGTGGGCGCGCTGCTGGTGAGCAACTTCCGTCCTTGGGAGACGCTGGTGCAGCTGGTGGAGGGCGACAACGGTATCGTCACCACCGTCGCCGATGCCGGCAACATCGCCATTATCGTGTTCCTGGTGGTGCTGGGCATCATGGTGGATCTGATGAACAAGACCGGCGGCTCCGAGGCGTTCGGTCGCTGGGCGAAGAAGACCGTTAAGTCCCGCGCCGGCGCACAGCTGATGACCATGCTGCTGGGCGTGCTGATCTTCGTGGACGACTACTTCAACTGCCTGACCGTGGGTGCCGTGATGCGTCCCGTCACCGAGTCCCACCACATCTCCCGCGCCAAGCTGGCGTATGTTATCGACTCCACCGCCGCTCCCGTCTGCATGATCGCCCCCGTTTCCTCTTGGGCGGCTGCCGTGTCCGGCTATGTTAACTCCGAGAATGTCAGCGGTATCCAGATGTTCATTCGCCAGATCCCCTGGAACTACTACTGCCTGCTGACGCTGCTGATGATCGTGGTCATCTCCCTGCTGAACATCGACTACGGCTCCATGCTGACCCACGAGTACAACGCGCAGGTCAAGGACGACCTGTTCACCACCCCCGAGCGTCCCTTCGCCGGTGCTGACGATTACGAGACTGGCAGCAAGGGCAAGTCCTCCGTGCTGGATCTGATCCTGCCCGTGGTGGTGCTGATCGCCTGCTGCGTCATCGGTCTGATCTACACCGGCGGCTTCTTCGATGCCGAGAGCGAGTGCGCTGGCGACTTCATGGGCGCGTTCTCCAACGCCTCCTCCGGTCAGGGTCTGGCCATCGGCTCCATGCTGTCTCTGGTGTTCGCATTCGTTTACTACTGGCTGCGCGGCGCAGTGGGCTTTGAGAAGTCCTTCGAGTCCGTGCCCAACGGCTTTATCCAGATGATCTCCCCCATCCTGATCCTGACCTTCGCGTGGACCCTGTGCGGTCTGACCCGTTACGGTATGTACTCCGCCGATTTCGTCGTCAACGCCATGTCCGGCGCAGGCGAGCTGGCGAAGTTCCTGCCCGCTGTGATCTTCATCATCGGTGCCGCCATCGGTTTCGCCACCGGTACGTCTTGGGGTACTATCGGTATCATGGCTCCCATCGTCGTGCAGGTCTTTGACTTCGAGACCCAGCCTATCCTCTGCACCATCGGTCTGGCGGCTGCCTGCTCCGGCGGCGTTATGGGCGACCACTGCTCCCCCATCTCCGATACCACCATCATGGCTTCCGCCGGTGCACACTGCTACCACCTGAACCACGTGTTCACTCAGATCCCCTATGCTCTGACCGTGGCCGGTGTGGCGTTCGTCAGCTTCATCCTCGCCGGCATCATCCAGAATGTGGTCATCTGCCTCATCATCGCCTGTGTGCTGATGGTGGCGACCCTGCTGGTCATCAAGGCGATCGTGTCCAAGAAGCATGCCGGCATCTTCCAGGAGATGGCTGAGGCCAACAAGTCTCTGGCGGCTGGCAAATAAGCGAATCCCTCTCTGAAAGCAAAAAAGGAACCGCTTCGGCGGTTCCTTTTTTGCTGTGGGTATAGCGATTTATCGACATACGTTGCGGCTTTATTAACGAAAAAGAAACATAAACAGAAGAAAAAGAGGACGCTGCAAGCCGCTAAGAACGCGTAAAGGTTTTGCGTCAAGGCGCGAAGAATCCGAAAAAACACGCCGAATTTGGAGAAAAGGGAGAAAATACGATTCATAATTTGTTCAAAATTACCCGCTTGTGGCTTTGCTGAAATGTTGACAATTTGTTAATAAAACGTTAGGATGGGGTCACCAATTTGTGAGGAGGTAAATCACACACATGGAAAAGAAAAGCACAAAGATAGCGTATTTCATCGCACTGGGTGTCTTCATCGTGCTGCTGGTCATTCTTGGCTTCAGCTACAAGGACGCTCCCATTATCGTTGAAGGCGCAACCACCCCCTTCGCAGGCACCTTCTGGTCCCTGCTGCCCCCCATCGTCGCCATCGTGCTGGCTCTGATCAGCAAGGAAGTGTACTCTTCCCTGTTCCTCGGCTGCCTGGTCGGTGCGCTGCTGGTCAGTAACTACCATCCCTGGGAGACGCTGGTGCAGCTGGTGGAGGGCGACAACGGTATCGTGACCACCGTCGCTGACGCCGGCAACATCGCGATCATCGTCTTCCTGGTGGTGCTGGGCATCATGGTCGACCTGATGAACAAGACCGGCGGCTCCGAGGCGTTCGGTCGTTGGGCAAAGAAGACCGTTAAGTCCCGTGCCGGCGCGCAGCTGATGACCATGCTGCTGGGCGTGCTGATCTTCGTGGACGACTACTTCAACTGCCTGACCGTGGGCGCCGTCATGCGTCCCGTCACCGAGTCCCACCACATCTCCCGCGCCAAGCTGGCGTACATCATCGACTCCACCGCCGCGCCCGTCTGCATGATCGCCCCTGTTTCCTCTTGGGCGGCTGCCGTGTCCGGCTACGTTAACTCCGAAAATGTCAGCGGTATCCAGATGTTCATTCGCCAAATCCCCTGGAACTACTACTGCCTGCTGACGCTGCTGATGATCGTGGTCATCTCCCTGCTGAACATTGACTACGGCTCCATGCTGACCCACGAGTACAACGCACAGGTCAAGGACGACCTGTTCACCACCCCTGAGCGTCCCTTCGAGGGTGCTGACGATTACGAGACCGGCAGCAAGGGCAAGTCCTCCGTGCTGGATCTGATCCTGCCCGTGGTGGTTCTGATTGCCTGCTGCGTCATCGGACTGATCTACACCGGCGGCTTCTTCGATGCCGAGAGCGAGTACGTGGGCGACTTCATGGGTGCGTTCTCCAACGCTTCCTCTGGTCAGGGTCTGGCTATCGGCTCTATGCTGTCTCTGGTGTTCGCGTTCGTCTACTACTGGCTGCGCGGTGCCATCGGCTTCGAAAAGTCCTTCGAGTCCGTGCCCAACGGCTTCATCCAGATGATCTCCCCCATCCTGATCCTGACCTTCGCTTGGACCCTGTGCGCCCTGACCCGTAACGGTATGTACTCCGCTGACTTCGTCGTCAACGCCATGTCCGGCGCAGGCGAGCTGGCGAAGTTCCTGCCCGCCGTGATCTTCATTATCGGTGCCGCCATCGGTTTCGCCACCGGTACGTCCTGGGGTACTATCGGTATTATGGCTCCTATCGTCGTGCAGGTCTTTGACTTCGAGACCCAGCCCATCCTCTGCACCATCGGTCTGGCGGCTGCCTGCTCCGGCGGCGTTATGGGCGACCACTGCTCCCCCATCTCCGATACCACCATCATGGCTTCCGCCGGTGCACACTGCTACCACCTGAACCACGTGTTCACTCAGATCCCCTACGCTCTGACCGTGGCTGTTGTGGCGTTCGTCAGCTTCATCCTCGCCGGTCTTATCCAGAATGTGGTCATCTGCCTCATCATCGCCTGCGCGCTGATGGTCGTGACCCTGCTGGTGATCCGCGCTATCATGGCTAAGAAGCACGCCGGCATCTTCCAGGAGATGGCCGAGGCGAACAAGGCTCTGGCTGACCAGAAGTAAGGTACACCTATTTAATAAAAAGAAACGCCTTCGGGCGTTTCTTTTTTTGCCCAAAAGAGTGGTGCGCGAAATATCGAAAATACGCAGGTCGTAGAGGTGCGCTTAGAGGGCGTAAAAACGCGGGAAATATACGTTAAGAGAGCGACAATAAAAGTTCGGTAAGTTAGCGGAATATATATAAAATACGCGAAAAGAAAGGTTGATAAGTGATAAATACCCGCAAATTAGCCCCAAAATTGGAAGAAAGATAAAAAGAGCGGTTCATAATTTGTTCAAAATTACCCGTCCGCGCAATTACTGAAATATTGACAATCGGGCGCAAAGCAGGTAAGATGGGGTCACCAATTTGTGAGGAGGTAAATCACACACATGGAAAAGAAGAGCACAAAGATAGCGTATTTCGTTGCGCTGGGTGTCTTTATCGTGCTGCTGGTCGTTTTGGGCTTCAGCTATAAGGATGCTCCTATCATCGTTGAGGGTGCGACCACTCCCTTCGCGGGTACGTTCTGGTCCCTGCTGCCCCCCATCGTCGCCATCGTGCTGGCTCTGATCAGCAAGGAAGTGTATTCTTCCCTGTTCCTGGGCTGCCTGGTGGGCGCACTGCTGGTCAGTAACTACCACCCTTGGGAGACGCTGGTGCAGCTGGTGGAGGGTGACAACGGTATCGTGACGACCGTTTCCGACGCCGGCAACGTCGCCATCATCGTGTTCCTGGTGGTGCTGGGCATCATGGTTGACCTGATGAACAAGACCGGCGGCTCCGAGGCGTTCGGCCGCTGGGCGAAGAAGACCGTGAAGTCCCGCTCCGGCGCACAGCTGATGACCATGCTGCTGGGCGTGCTGATCTTCATCGACGACTACTTCAACTGCCTGACCGTGGGTGCCGTGATGCGTCCCGTCACCGAGTCCCACCACATCTCCCGCGCCAAGCTGGCGTACATCATCGACTCCACCGCCGCGCCCGTCTGCATGATCGCCCCTGTTTCCTCTTGGGCGGCTGCCGTGTCCGGCTACGTTAACTCCGAAAATGTCAGCGGTATCCAGATGTTCATTCGCCAAATCCCCTGGAACTACTACTGCCTGCTGACGCTGCTGATGATCGTGGTCATCTCCCTGCTGAACATTGACTACGGCTCCATGCTGACCCACGAGTACAACGCACAGGTGAAGGACGACCTGTTCACCACTCCCGAGCGTCCCTTCGAGGGTGCCGACGACTATGAGAAGGCCGCCAGCGGCAAGTCCTCCGTGCTGGATCTGATCCTGCCCGTGGTGGTGCTGATCGCCACCTGCATCGTCGGTCTGATCTACACCGGCGGTTATTATGACGCGGAGAGCGAGTGCTTCGGCGACTTCATGGGTGCGTTCTCCAACGCGTCTTCCGGTTCCGGTCTGGCTATCGGCTCCATGCTGGCTCTCGTGTTTACGTTCATCTATTTCTGGCTGCGCGGTGCCATCGGCTTCGAAAAGTCCTTCGAGTCCGTGCCCAACGGCTTTATCCAGATGATCTCCCCCATTCTGATCCTGACCTTCGCGTGGACGCTGTGCGGTCTGACCCGTTACGGTATGTACTCCGCCGATTTCGTCGTCAACGCCATGTCCGGCGCAGGCGATCTGGCGAAGTTCCTGCCCGCTGTGATCTTCATCATCGGTGCGGCTATCGGCTTTGCTACCGGTACGTCCTGGGGCACCATCGGCATTATGGCTCCCATCGTCGTGCAGGTGTTCGACTTTGAGACCCAGCCCATCCTCTGCACCATCGGTCTGGCGGCGGCCTGCTCCGGCGGTGTTATGGGCGACCACTGCTCCCCCATTTCCGATACCACCATCATGGCGTCTGCCGGTGCACACTGCTACCACCTGAACCACGTGTTCACCCAGATCCCCTACGCTCTGACGGTTTCCGGCGTGACGTTTGTCAGCTTCATCCTCGCCGGTATCATCCAGAACGTGGTCATCTGCCTCATCATCGCCTGCGCGCTGATGGTGGCGACCCTGCTGGTCATCAAGGCGATCATGGCCAAGAAGCATCAGGGCATCTTTGCCGAGATGGCTGAGGCCAACAAGGTTCTGGCCAGCCAGAAGTAAGGTCAATACCAAATGCAAAAAAGAAAGCCCGCGAGGGCTTTCTTTTTTTGCGCCGGGAGGCTATGCCGGGGGAATTTTGCGAAAAGGTGTGACAAACCGTCGGAGTTGTGGTACAATACCTCTGTTGAGCAAAACGGGAGGGATCGCTATGAGGCAGTATCCAGAGCTGGAAATAGACCTTGCGCTGCTGCGGGGCAACGCGGAGGCGTTGGTCTCGCGCTGCCGGGCACGGGGCATCCGGGTGTGCGGTGTGATAAAGGGCGCGGAAGGGCTGCCGGAGGTGGCGCGGACGATGCGCGCCGCCGGGGTGGAGTCCCTGGGCACCAGCCGGCTGGAGCAGGTGGCACGGTGCCGCGCCGCCGGAATAGAGGGCCCGTGGCTGCTGATCCGTATTCCCGGACTGACGGAGGTACACGACGCGGTGGCACTGTGCGACGGCTCGCTCCAAAGCGAGTGGACGACGCTGCTCGCCGTGGAGGAGGAGTGCCTGCGGCAGAACAAGATACACCATGTTATCGTGATGGTGGATCTGGGCGACCTGCGGGAAGGCTACTGGGACAAGGAGGAGTTCGTGGACGTCTGCGTGCGGGTGGAGAAGGAGCTGCCCCACGTGCATCTGGCGGGCGTAGGCGTAAATCTGAGCTGCTACGGCTCCACAAAGCCCACCCCGGAGAAGATGAACCAGCTGGTGACGCTGGCGCATCGGGTGGAGGAGCGCATTGGGCGCAAGCTGGACGTGGTGTCCGGGGGAGCCACCAGCTCCTATACGCTGGTGCACTGGGGTACCATGCCGGAGGGCGTGAACCACCTGCGTATCGGCGAGGCGATCCTGCTGGGGAAGGACTTGCAGGTGGATTGGGGCATCCGGGACATGGATTACCTGCGGATGGACGCGCTGACGCTGCGTGCGGAGGTGGTGGAGGTCAAGGTAAAGCCCACCTACCCCGTGGGAGAGCTGGTCATTGACGCCTTCGGGCGGAAGCCCACCTATATAGACCGGGGGATGCGCCGCCGCGCCGTGCTTGCGCTGGGGCGGGCGGACGTAGGCGACTTGGAGACGCTGATCCCGCGGGAGGAGGGACAGATCGTCCTCGGCGGCTCCTCCGACCACTGCATTGTGGACATAGAGGAGTGCCCGCGCCGCCTGGAGGTAGGCGACATTGTGGAATTTTCGCTGTGTTACAGCCACATGCTGTACGCCACAGCGCGGAACGATATACGGATCTTGTTCAAAAACGAAACGGCACAGGAGGAGTAAAGACGTTATGGGAGACATCGGCATTTTGATCATCGGCGTGGTGGACACGTTCTTCGCGTTTTTCGTGGTGGCACCGATGATGCTGCAGGCGGCCAGCCTGTTCGGCGTGCAGAAGCAGTTCGCCAAGGCCATGGTGGAGGAGGGCGTGGTGACGCAGGAGACGGTGGATCGCATCCATCCCAAGAAGCAGATCGCCGGTGTGGTGATCTCGCTGCTGGTGCTGGCGGTGCTGGCGTTCACCTGCACAAAGGCGTCCCCGTGGGGTTATATCTGCGGCGGCGTCGGTCTGGTGGTGGGGCTTTTGAAGTACCGCACCATCGTCCAGTACAACAGCGACACCGTGAAGCGGTTCAAGAACACCTATAAGGACGAGATGGACGTGAAGAAGTTCAATCGTTTCGTGGAGACCCATTTCTAAGAGGACAGAAAAAGAGGGCGGCATTGATGCCGCCCTCTTCTGCGTGTCGATAAACCCCACTGCGCGTGCAGTTTTTCTTTCTCACAGGGGGAGCTCGAGGGGGCAAAGCCCGCCTCGAATCGGATCAAATGCCGCGCTAAGCCTTGCTCTGCAAGGCGTGCGTGGAGCGAAGCGAATATTTTCGTGCCGCGAAGCGGCACGAAAATAACGGCATTATTTCAGGCTGTCGAGAAAAGCCGACGGCTTTTTCGACAGCCTGAAGAGTGCGGCACCGGTGCCGCGCTCTTTTCATTCGCTTTCCTCGATGGTGCCGCCGCCCAGCACCACGTCGCCGTCGTACAGCACCACCGCCTGACCGGCGGTGATCGCCCGCTGGGGACGGTCAAATACCACGCGGAGGCAGTTATTGGGCAGAGGGTAGGCGGTGCAGGGTTCCTCCGTCTGGCTGTAACGGGTTTTTGCCTCGCAGCGCACCGGCGCGGCGGGTGTGTCGCCGCTGATCCAGTTGACGCGGGAGGCGGTCAGATCACGGCGGAAAAGGCGGTCATTGTCCCCCAGCGTCACGGTGTTGGTCCTTTCGTCCTTGGACAGCACGTACACGTGGCGTCCCACGGCGACGCCAAGCCCTTTGCCCTGCCCGATGGTGTAGCAGGGCAGACCGCGGTGACGTCCCAGCACGGTGCCGCTCTCGTCCACGAAGTCGCCGGGGATCAGGGGCAGCCCCTGTCGCCGGAGGAACGACACGTAGTCGCCGTCGGGGACGAAGCAGATGTCCTGGCTGTCGCCCTTGTCGGCGTTGTCCAGACCGGCTTGGCGGGCGGTCTCCCGGATGGCGGGCTTGTCGTAGTCACCCACCGGCAGCAGCAGGTGGGACAGCTGGCGCTGGGTCAGCTGGTAGAGGACGTAGCTCTGGTCCTTACGGCGTTCCGCGCCCCGGAGCAGGCGGTATTTGCCGGTGGCGGGGTCGCGGTCGATGCGGGCGTAGTGACCGGTGGCGACGTAGTCGTAGCCCAGCGACAGCGCGCGCTCCAGCAGCGCGCCGAATTTCAGCTCGCGGTTGCAGTCGATGCAGGGGTTGGGCGTCCGCCCGGAGGCGTACTCCGCCACGAAGCGATCCATGACGCAGCGGCGGAAGCGGGACGTCTCGTTGAATACGTAGAAGCGCATACCCAGACGGGTCGCCGCCTGCCGCGCATCCTCTGCGTCGTCGGCGGAGCAGCAGCGGCTGTCCTCGTTGGGGGACAGCTTCAGCATGGCTCCGTCGCAGAGGTAGCCCTGCTGCACCAGCAGCGCGGCGGCGGCGGAGCTGTCCACCCCGCCGGACATCGCCACCAGCACTCTCTTTTTCTCATTCATGGTTGATTCTCCGTATAACGTGGGTAAATTGTGGAAAGCTATCGGGCGAAAGGAACTCCCCTCCGCCCGACAGTGATGCGCTATTCGTCCAGATGGCGGGTCAGGAACGCCGTGTCGGGCAGTGCCGTGGACAGCTCCAGCAGGGAACGCTGGAAGCCGCCCGTGTACTGGAACACGTTGTCGCTGATCTGGCTGTCCGCCCGGCGCAGGGGCAGCACCAGCGTGGCGGTGGTGCCCTCGCCCTCCCGGCTGTCCAGCAGGAGCTGACCGCCGTGGAGCTGCGCCACGCGGTACGACAGCGGCAGTCCCACGCCCAGACCGCCCGTCAGAAATTCTGGCTCCTTCGGGCGCATGAGCCAGTCAAAGAGAAGCTCCTGCCGCGCCGCGGGGATGCCGCAGCCGTCGTCGGTGATCTCCAGTAGGACGTTGGGCTTCTGCACCGTCAGCTTCACGGTGACGTGACCGCCGTCGGCGCAGGCACACAGCGCGTTGTTCAGCAGGTGCCACACCGCCTGTCCCAGCCAGTGGGTATCCACGGCGGTGACGACGTACCGCTCCGGGCAGAGCATTTTCAGCGTCACGCCCTTCAGCTGGAAGGGTACGGTGGCCTCCTGCACGATCTCGTCCAGCCAGACCTTCAGATCCGTATTCTCCACGGGCAGGGGCTGTTGCCGTTGGAGAAGCTCCAGCGACTCCAGATCCTTCGCCAGACGCAGCAGGCGGTAGTATCCCTGATACAGCACGGCGGCGGTTTTGTCCAGCTCCGGGTCGTTGTCCCGCGCCTCCGGCGGTGCCAGACGCTGGGCGGCGTAGTAGATATTGCCCAGTGCCGTGCGGATGTGCATGGCTGCCAAGGGCATCCGGTCAAACAGTGCGTTTTCCTGTGAGTTGTTTTCCATAACGACCAGCCTCCTCGTGCTGTCAGCATGGCTTGATTTCCTGCGGGTCAACCGTGTCAAGTCCCGGCAGTGTGCCCATATCATACCAAATACACAGGACAAACACAAGGTTTTTGTCAATTTTCCGGGAAAGGAAAAAATTTTTCAAAAAAAGACTTGCTTTTTTCGCAAGAACTGCATATAATTCTAAACATACCATACATTTAGGATATTCCATCAGAGAGGAAGATGTTTTATTATGAGTATTAAAGTCGGCATCAACGGTTTTGGCCGTATCGGCCGTATGGTCATGCGCTGCTGCATGGACCATCCCAATATCGAGATCGTGGGTATCAACGACCTCTGCCCCGCTGATTATCTGGCGTATATGCTGAAGTATGACACCATGCACGGCAAGTTCAAGGGCACCGTGACCTCCGAGGGCACCAACATTGTTGTCAACGGCAAGTCCATCCCCGTGTTTGCCGAGCGCGACCCCGCCAATCTGCCCTGGGCGAAGGTGGGTGCCGAGTACGTCATCGAGTCCACCGGCCTGTTCCTGACCAAAGAGAAAGCCGCCGGCCATATCGCCGCCGGTGCCAAGCACGTGGTCATGTCCGCGCCCTCTAAGGACGACACGCCCATGTTCGTCATGGGCGTCAACCAGGACACCTATTCCAGCGATATGCAGTTCGTTTCCAACGCCAGCTGCACCACCAACTGTCTTGCGCCCATCGCCAAGGTGCTGCACGACAACTTCGGTATCACCGACGGTCTGATGACCACCGTGCACTCCACCACCGCCACCCAGAAGACCGTGGACGGTGTGTCTCTGAAGGATTGGCGCGGCGGCCGTGCCGCCTCCGGCAACATCATCCCCAGCTCCACCGGTGCCGCCAAGGCCGTGGGCAAGGTCATTCCCAGCCTGAACGGCAAGCTGACCGGTATGTCCATGCGCGTTCCCACGCTGGACGTGTCCGTGGTGGATCTGACCGTGAATCTGAGCAAGCCCGCCAGCTATGACGAGATCTGCGCCGCCATGAAGAACGCCAGCGAGAACGAGCTGAAGGGCATCCTCGCATACACCGACGAGGCGGTCGTGTCCTCCGATTTCCTGGGCGACACCCACACCTCTATCTTCGACGCCAAGGCCGGTATCGCTCTGACCGACACCTTCGTGAAGGTGGTCAGCTGGTACGATAACGAGATGGGCTATTCCGACAAGGTGCTCTGCCTCATCGAGCATATGTACAGCGTGGACCACAAGTAAACATCGCTTCCTACCGAAAGGTTTTCCTTCTTTTTGTTCCGCAAACAGCACCGCATAACGCGGTGCTGTTTGCGTAGCGGCGGAATATAACTTGTTTTAGCCGAAATATAGGGGAAATGGGGCGGAATCATAAAAATATTTTGAAATTACCCGTTTCCCCACTACCATTTTTCCGGATTGTATGGTACAATCAGTACAACTTACCCAAGGGTACGCAAGGGAAAGGAACCCGACAATGGAACAGAATCCCATTCTACATAGCACGCTGTCTCTGGACAGCGACATCCCCCTGTACGCGCAGCTGGTGGGGATCATCAAGCGCAATATCTCCACCGGAGTGCTGGCCGTGGGGGCACTGCTGCCCAGCGAGGCGGAGCTGTGCCGCTGCCTGAATATCAGCCGCAACACCGTCCGCCAAGCCATCGGCGAGCTGGAGGACGAGGGGCTGGTGGTGCGTAAGCGCGGACGCGGCACCTTCGTCGCCGACCCCGCCACCAACCGGCGCGGCGTGCGCTATTCCTTCACCACCGAGGTCTCCTCCATGGGCAAGGTGCCCTCCTCCACGCTGGTGGATTTCGCCGTGGAGACGCCCAGCGCGGTGATCTGCGAGAAAATGGAGCTGCGGGAGGGCACGCCGGTGTATTGCTTCACCCGTGTCCGCAACGTGGACGGCGACCCGCTGATCCTGGAGACGAGCTATTATCCCCAGTACATCTATCCCAATCTGACACGGGATATGCTGCAGACCCACAGCTTTTACAGCCTGCTGTACCACGTGGGCATCGTGCCCTTCGCCGCCGACGAGTGCTACGAGGCGGTGATCCTGGACGAGAACCGCGCCCCGCTGCTGGGCGTGGAGCCGGGCAGCTGCGCGTTCTTCCACCAGCGGCTGACCCGCACGGAGGACGGGCGCATCTACGAGTACACCCGCAGCTACATCCGCGGGGATCGCGTCCATCTGGACGTGCATATGCAGAAGAGCGGCATGAGCTTCGTCCGCATGATCGACTGAGAGGCAAAAAAAGAACGTCCCGGAGGGACGTTCTTTTTTTGCCTGTTGGGGGGGGTCACAGAGCCGCCGCGCCGATGATGCCCGCCTCGTTGCCCAGCTTCGCTGCGCGAAGCTCCGGCGGCTTGCGGTCATGCCCGCCGAAGCAGTTTGATGCCACGTACTCCCGCACGGGGGCGAGGAGACGCTCCCCTTGGCGGCTGATACCGCCGCCGATGAGCACCAGCTCCGGCCCCAGAATGTTCACCAGATCGGTGATGCCTGCGGCGACGTAGACGTAGTACCGCTCCAGCACCGCCTGCGCCGTCTCGTCGCCCTGCTCCGCCGCGTCGAATACGTCCTTGGCGGTGAGGGCGTCGCCGAAGGAGGACAGCGCGGACTCCGGGTGCGCCTGTCCGGCGCGCTTGCCCTGACGGATCAGGGCGGTGGCGGAGCCGTAAGCCTCCCAGCAGCCCCTGCGCCCGCAGGTACAGGGCTCGCCGTCCAGCACCAGGAGGGCGTGCCCCACCTCCGCGCCGGTGCCGCCTGCGCCCTCCAGCAGCTTGCCGTCGGCAATAATGCCGCTGCCCACGCCGGTGCCCAGCGTGATGAGCACCATGCTGCGGCAGCCCACGGCGGCACCCGCCACCGTCTCCGCCAGCGCGGCGCAGTTGGCGTCGTTGCTGAGGCGGCAGGGCAGACCGAGACGCTGGGTCACCATGTCGCACACGGGTACATCGAACCAGCCCAGATTATACGCCCGCACCACCACGCCGCGGCTGCTGTCGCAGGTGCCGGGGGAGCCGATGCCGATGCTGGAGCAGTGGGCGGCAGTGATGCCCGCCTTCTCCATCGCCAGCTCCGCCGCGCGGCAGATGTCCGCCACCACGGCCTCCGGTGCGCGCTCCGCGCCGGTGGGAACGCTTGTCTCCGCCACGATGCGCTGGCTCTCGTCCACCACGCCGGCGGCGATGTTGGTGCCGCCCAGATCAATGCCGATACGATACATAGGGAACCTCCTTGGGAGAAAGAAATCAAAGCAAGAGAGGGCGGGCAGTGTTGCCCGCCCTCCTGATAAGCGAATTGCAGGGGATCAGATGTGGGTCACGAAGTCGGTGTTCACCGCCACGGGACGCGCAATATCGGACGAACGGATGCTGCCGAAGATGGTACGCATGGTGGTCAACGCCTCCTTGCCGGAGACCTCCGGCTCGCGGTCGTGCACCAGCGCATCCACAAACTCGTCAATGACGCCGGACTTTTCAGAGGCAAAGTCGAAGGCGAAGCTGGTGCGGTTGCCCTCCATGTCGTTGATGATGATGGGGGAGGAGGGCTCGCTGTAAATCAGCATAAGACCCTTGGTGCCGTACAGCACGGTGGACTGGCACTCGTGGCCGTAGACCGTCCAGCTGGCTGCCAGCGTGCCCAGCGCGCCGCCGGACATCTTCAGGATGCACAGGGCGTTGTCGTCCACGCTGATAAGGTTGCCGTTGGCGTCGCGCTTGTTCAGCGTGACGATCTTGGCGGTGGTCTCGATGACCTTCTGGTTCAGCAGGTACTGGATCAGATCGACCTTGTGGATGCCCATGTCGGACAGTGCGCCCATGGCCGCCTTGTTCTTATCGAAGAACCACGCGTCGCGATCCTCCGACCAGCCCTCCGGCCCGGAGTTGCCCAGAACGGTGCGGAAGGTGATCACGTCGCCGATAACGCCCGCGTCCAGCAGCTGCTTCGCCTTGCGGTGGATGGGGTCAAAGCGCATATTGTGCCCCACCATCAGATGACGGCTGTTGCGCTCGGCAGCCGCCACCATGGACTCGCACTCCGCCAGCGTGATCGCCATGGGCTTCTCCACCAGCACGTGCTTCCCGGCGTACAGAGCCGCCGTGCAGATCTCCGCATGGCTGCGGTTCTCCACACATATAGATATGGCGTCTACGTTGGGATCATCCACCAGCTCGTAGAAGCTGTGGTAGACCTTGCCGCCATACTGCGCCGCCATCTCCTCGGCACGCGCCGTGTTCTTGTCGTAGAAAGCTACGATCTCCGCATTGGGGTTGGCTGCATACTCAGGCAGATGGCGCACCTGTGCGATCTTGCCGCAGCCGATAATGCCGACTCGGATCATAAAAAAGCGAACCTCCTCTGTCCGTTCTTACACTGCCGGCCGCGCAGGGCGGCGGCTCCACGTATTTGTATATGGGTATTGTACCAAAAGAAACGGGGAAAGAAAAGAGTTTTTTGCAAACTTTGCAAAAATTTTCACAAAATCTGCGCGGCAACCGTCAGCGCGCAGCCGTTTTTCTCCGTGTAGTCCAGCGACACGCCCGCGGGGAGGGCAAAACGGCTCAAGGTCAGCAGGGGACCCTTCCCCGTCAGCTTGAAGAGGGACTCCTTGGCGGTCCAGATCTCCCAGAACCGGCGGCAGCCGCCGTCGTCACAGGGGCGGATATACGCCATCTCCTCCGTGGAGCACACCCGGCGCATGAATTTCTCCTGGGCGGAGCGGATCACCTCCACGTCCACGCCCACAGGCACGTCCGCCGTGACGCACACCGCCCACGCGCCGGAGTGGCTGACGGACACATACACGCCGCCGCGTTCCACGGTGGGCTTGCCCAGCTCGTCCCACGACAGGGGTACGTCCTTCTCGGCGCAGTGCAGCGTTGCTGCCGCCATGCGCCGCACCAGCAGTTCACCGGCGATGGTGCGCTTTTTGTCGTCCTCGCCGGCGATGTCGGCAACGCGCCGCCGCCGCGTCTCGTCCATCATGGACAGGACGGCCTGTGCCGTTTCGTCGGTCAGTTCCCGGATGTCAAACCACTGTAATTCCATATCCGCGCCTCCTGCGTAGTTTCTCTGTCCGTATTGTACCACGATTTGCGCCGCCGCGCCACTTATTTTTGCCCCTCTTGCAATTTGTCGGAAAATGTCGTACACTGTCTTTGTGTTTGCATAGGAGGTATACCGCATGGTTTCCATTATAGAAGTGACCACCAAGGCGCAGCTTCGTAAGTTTGTGGACTATCCCAACCACCTGTATGAAGATGTGCCGCAGTTTGTGCCCGCCACGTATGGCGACGATCTGTCCGACTGGGACAGGAGGAAGAACCCCGCCTTTGCCTATTGCGATGCCCGCTGCTGGCTGGCGGAGCGCGACGGGGAGATCGTGGGGCGCATCGGTGCCATCCACTCCCAAAAGTCCAACGACAAGTGGGGCACCAACCGCCTGCGGTTCACGCAGGTGGATTTTATCGACGACCGGGAGGTATCCGCCGCCCTGTTCGCCACCGTGGAGGAATGGGCGCGGGAGCTGGGCTGCGACGCCGTACACGGTCCCCTGGGCTTCACCGACATGGACAGAGAGGGTATGCTGGTGGAGGGCTTTGACCGCCGCAGCTGCTTTTTCACCTACTATAACTATCCCTACTACATCGACCACATGACCGCGTTGGGCTACGGGAAGGACGTGGACTGGATCGAGGAGCTGATCACCGTCCCCACGGACGAGGCGACCATCAAGCGGTGGGAGAAGATCTCCGACTTCGTGCTGAAGCGGCACCATCTCCACGTCCACAAGGCGAGGAACCGCCTGTCCTACCTGCCGCTGCTGAAGCCGTTTTTCGAGCTGGTGAACCTCGCCTACGCGCCGCTGTACAGCACGGTGGAGCTGTCGGAGCAGCAGGTCAGGAAGTATTCCGCCAAGTTCGCGCCGCTTATCAACCCCAACACCACCTGCTTCGTCATGGACGAGGAGAACCGCATGGTCGCCTTCGGCGTGGGCGCGCCCAGCCTTGCCTCCGCCATGCAGAAGCACCGGGGACGGCTGTTCCCCACCGGCTGGGTGGATGTGCTGAAGGCGTTCCGGAGGAACGACACGGTGGATCTGCTGCTGATCGCCGTCCACCCGGACTATCAGAAGAAGGGCGTCAACGCCGTTATCCTCAGCCAGGCCATGAAGGGCTGCATCAAAATGGGCATCAAGCAGGCGGAGACGGGCCCCATGCTGGAGCTGAACGACAAGGTGCAGTCCCAGTGGAAGGATTTTGAAACCGAGCAGCACAAACGCCGCCGGTGCTTTATTAAGGAGTTAACGTAAGCCGTGAATATTTACCTGCAAGGGCTGACCATGGGGCTTGCCTATGTGGCTCCCATCGGGCTGCAAAACCTGTTCGTCATCAACAGCGCGCTGACCCAAAAGCGCAGCCGCGTCTACATCACCGCGCTGATCGTCATTTTCTGGGATATTTCTCTGGGCGTGTCCTGCTTCTTGGGAGCGGGCGCGCTGATGCAGGCTCTGCCGTGGCTGCAAAAGGTCATCCTCTGCGTGGGCAGCCTCATTGTCCTGTGGATCGGCATTGGTCTGCTGCGCTCAAAGGCAAGTCTGGAGGGCGGCAGGGACGTGAACGTGCCGCTGTGGAAGCTGGCGTCCACCGCCTTCGTGGTCACGTGGCTGAACCCCCAGGCGATCATCGACGGCACCATGATGCTGGGCGCGTTCCGCGCCACGCTGTCCGCCGGCGGCGACCTGCCGTTTATCTTCGGCTTCGGCTCCGCGTCGGTGCTGTGGTTCCTGACGCTCTCCACCATCGTCTCCCTGCTGGGCAGCAAGTTCAACGAGAAGGTGCTGAACGTCATCAACAAGGTCTGCGGCGTGGTCATCCTCTTCTACGGGCTGAAGCTGCTGTACAGCTTTGTCAAGATGATGGGCTGGCTGTAAAAAGAAAACAAGTTGGCAAACCGCGCCCTTTCTGCTACAATGAGGCAGAAAGGGCGTGATTTTTTGGAACAGAACTACAAGCTGACCATCGCCTACGACGGCTCGCGGTTTTTCGGCTGGGAACGGCAGCCGGACAAGGACACCATACAGGGGAAGCTGGAGGCGGTGCTGGGGCAGCTGCAGGGGGCACCCGTGAACGTGATCGGCGCGGGACGCACCGACGCAGGCGTCCACGCCCGCGCCATGACCGCCAACGTGGTGCTCTCCGTGGCGGAGTCGCCGGAGGAGCTGCGGGACTATATGAACCGCTACCTGCCCGACGCCATCGCCGTCCGGGAGGTGAAGGAGGCGTCTCCGCGGTTCCACGCCCGGTACAACGCGCTGGGCAAGACGTACCGCTATACGTGCCACACCGGCGCGGTGAAGCCGGTGTTTGACCGCAAGTACGTGACGGTGCTGGACTATGACCCGGACGTGGAGAAAATGCGGCGGGCGGCGTCGTACCTGCTGGGGGAGCAGGACTTCGCCAGCTTCTGCGGCAATCCCCGCATGAAAAAATCCACCGTCCGGCTGGTGGATCACATCTCCATCGAGCGGCGGAAGGATCGGGTGATCTTCACGTTCCACGGCACCGGCTTTTTGCAGAACATGGTGCGGATCATGGTGGGCACGCTGCTGGAGGTGGGGCGCGGCTTCTGGGAGCCGGAGAAGGTGGGGGAGATCCTGCTGGCACGGGATCGCAAGCAGGCGGGTCCCACGGCACCGCCGGAGGGGCTGTGCTTGATGAAGGTGGACTACTGACAGAAAAAATCCCTGCGCCCGCGGCGCAGGGATTTTTGTCACATATTGTGGATGTCGTCCAGCAGATCCGACAGCGACATGGTGCGTACCTGCTCCTCGTCGGCGGGTGTCGGTTCATCGGCACCCTCCCGCTCCCGTACCGGGGCGGGCTTGGGCGTATCCTCCGCCGGGGCGGGGGCTTTCACGCTCTCCGCCGGGGCGGCTGCGCGCTCCTGCGCCGGGGCGTCCTCCCGGGGCACCAGACGCGGCACGCGGGCGGTATGGCGTTCCTCCAGCTGGGGAGGCTGGGGCTGCTTGGGCGTCTCCGGCTCGTCGTCGTAGTCGTCGTCACCGCCGCCTCCATGACCGCGGCCGATCAGGAAGCCCAGCAGGAACAGCACGATCACCAGCAGCACCGCCACGGCGATGGCCACATAGGTGGTCTTGACCTCACCCAGCAGGGGCAGCGTCACGGTGCCGGGGATCTCCAGCGGCGGAACGGTGGGGACGGTGGCGGGGTCAATGACCTCCACCGTGGGGACGATACCCGTGTAGGCGGGCATACGCAGCACGTGAATGGTGTATTCCTGCTTCGTCTTGCCGTCCTCGGCAAGACCGCTGACGGTGATGACCGTCTCGCTCTCCGTGGCGGACAGCTGCACCGTGCCGGTGCCAGTGACGCCCTTTGCCTTCTCGTCCTTGGCGGCGGCGGCGATGGTCACCTGCCGCGTCTCATAGGGCACGTAGGCGATGTAGTCCGTCACGCTGGCGTTGAACGCCGGGGACAGCGTGGCACCCTCCATGGTCAAGGAGGCGAGGGCGGCCTCGGCAGAGGGCTTGTAGTTGGGATCCTGCTGCCGCGTCACGTCGATGGTGTACGTCTTGGAGGCACCGTTGGCAGCCGTGACCTTGATGCTCACGGTGTTGGAGCCGACTGCCAGCTCCTCGTTGCCGCTGACGGACACGCTGGAGCCGCTGTCGGACTTCTTATAGCTGAGATCCAGCTTCGTCACGGCGAAGGGCACCGTGCAGGTGTAGTACGTGGTGCCGGAGGAGAAGGAGGGGCTCAGCGTGGCGTTGGAGCAGGACAGGGAGCTGAGGGAGCAGTCCCCGCTGGGAGCCGCGCCGATCTTGCCGGACCACGCCGCGCTGCCCAGCTCCGTGTCCACGTTGCCGTCGGACACCACGATGTTGGAGAACGTGGCGGACAGCGCGTCGCCCTGCTTGGCGTTGCCGGATACCTTCATCTTCACGGTGACAACGCCGCCGCTGCTGCTGGAGGTGCCGTATACGCTGAACCTGTTGTTGTTGACGATGATGCTCCAGCCGCTGACGGAACAGTTGTAGTTGGTAAAGGACAGGTTGTCGCTGTAGCTGAGGTCGGCGGTCAGACCGTAGACCTTATTGGGCACGGACAGTGTCAGCGTCACCGTGTCCCCCGCCAGCAGCTCAGAGGTGCCGGTCAGACTGGCTCCCGCGGCGTGCGCCGTCTGGGGCAGCAGTGTGATCACCAGCAGCAGCGTCAGCAGAGCCGAGGCGGCTGCGCGAAAGAGTTTGCTCTTCATAAGGGTTCTTCCTCCCGTCAGTTGATGGTGCGCTGACCCACGGTGACCTGCGCCGCCTGGACCACGTCGGTAATGGTGATCTTCCCGTCGCCGTTGATGTCGCCCGCCAGCGCATACGCGCCGGTCAGACTGGACGCACCGGCGACCTTGTTTTGCAGCTTCACCACGTCGGTGATGGTGATGCGCCCGTCGCCGTTCACGTCGCCGGTGACGACGATGGTCACGGAGGCGGTGCTGCTGACAGCCACCATGCCGGTGCCCACCAGACCGCTCGTCACCTTCTTGCTGCCGTCATACACGGTGTATCCGCCGGAGGACAGGGACTCCACAGAGGTGCCCGGAGTGACGCCGGTCATGTAGTTGGAGGGCGCGGGCACATCGCCGCCGGAGGCACCGCCCGTCCCGCCGCCGGTGTTGGCGGTCTTGGTAAAGACAGCGGTGTAGGTAAGGTCGCTGCCGCCCATAAAGGTACTGCCTGCCGTGAAGCGGTTACCGTTTTGATCCTGCCAGTAGCTGAAGCTGTATACGTAATCCTTATCGGAGAGCTTCACCGGTGCGGAGGGAGCGGTGATGAGGCTGCCCTCTGCCAGCTGGCCGCTGTGTACCGTTCTGCCCTCGGACACGAACGTGACCTTGTGCAGCGCACCGAACTGCGCCGTTACCTTGTGGTTTTCCGCTGCCACAATGGAGTTGGAGGTGATCTCCGTGCCGTTGGCGAGGAACCAGCCCTGGAAGCCCGGTGTAGTGACTGTGGGCAGCGCGCCGTAAGTCTCACCCAGACTGTATTCCTTGGTGGTCACAGTCGCTCCGTTGACGAAGGTGACAGTGTATCTTTCGTTGCTGCCGCCGGTGGAGATACTGGTATCCCGCGCACCTACCTTCAAGGGGGCGGAGACGAGCGTTACCGTCTCGCCGGAGGCATTGGTGGCGGTGATGGTCAGTGTGTGGTCACCCTGCTGCAGCTGGCTGAACTTTGCGGATTTATCCAGCTCCCACAGGTCGAACCAGTTGTCATTGCAGGAGGCGGAGCAGGAGAAGCCGCCGCTGCCGCTGACCGTTACCACCACGCTCCTTACGCCGGTAGGATGGGAGACAATGCCCCGCAGGGGGAAGGAGGAGTTGCCCTCCGTCAGACTGTGGCTGATGGAGTTGCCAATGCCGTCATTGTCGCTGCAGCCGGGGTAGAACAGCCCGGTGACAGTCCAGCCGCCCGCACCGGAAACGGGGCTCAAATGCCACTTGCTCACGGTGGATGCGTCCGCCGCCACGGTGTAGGTGCTGTTGCTGGCGTTGTCCACGGACAGGAACTTACCGCTGCCGCAGTTTTTCAGTGTGCCATTCTCCACCACCCAGAACTGGCTGTCACTGGCAGCGGCGGGGGATAGCAGCACCTTGCCGCCGTTGTCGGTAAGACGGGAGCCGTCCGCAGTGGTCAGGGTGTACCGCCCGGTGGGAAAGTACGTCAGCGTCAGTACGGTGCCGCTGGCGGCTTCCACCGCTGCGGAGCCGTTGCCGTCTACGCTGAGAGCCAATGCCTGATTGCTGCCGTTGTCCAGCAGCCTGTATTTGCCCTCAGGGATGGGGGACGAGGTATAGCTGTACCGCATCACCAGCGCGTCCGCCGGCTCGTTCACGTGCAGACGGCTGTACACGGCGGTCTGCACACCGCCGGAGTTGGCGTTGAAATATGCCATGGAGCGATCCTTGATGCCGTACTTGGAGGCGGTCAGGTTCTGCATATCCTTATACTGCGTCTCCAGCTTGCTGCACTCGGCGTAGATGGCTTGGATCAGCTCCGTCTCGCTCTGCATTTTGAAGCCGCCCAGCCGGTTGAACGCCCGGTAGATAACGCCGGTGGCACCGCTCTTGCCATCGGTGCTGTTGGCACCGGAGGTCACGCCTACGCCGTGGTGGACGCTGCGGCTCCAGAACACGTTCTTCAGCGCGATGGAGTAGCTGTTGATGTCAAAGCCGGGGAACAGAGCCTCCACGTTGCGTACCAGCGTGTTGTAGCAGTTTTCCTCCCAGAACTTCGTCTGAGCCTCGGCAAACTCTTTGCTGTTGTGCCGCGCAATATCCTGCCACGTATTCTTGAAGTTGCTGCCAAAGCCGGGGTAATATTCGTGCTTGGTGTTGTAGGCATAGGCTTCATACAGCGTATCACCGAAGTTACGGTATTTGCTGTCGCTGGGCTGCTGCCGCAGCCAAGCCATGAAGCTCTCCACGGTTTTCTCCACAAACATATAGATGCCGTAGGAGGTGCCGCCGCTGTCGCCCGTCACGGTGGATATGTAGCCGGGGTCGGCACTGTTGCCTGTCTCGTAGTATTGGCTCAGCGCGCCCAGCCCTGCGTTTGGCCATTCTTTGTTGGCGGCGATCAGTATTGTGGTGACGCAGCTCACCAGCATTACTGCCGTCAGGATCAGTGCCAGCCCTCGTTTCGTCCTTTTCATGTCAAACACCCTGCCTTATCTCTAAGTTGTATGGGAACCTCGGCGGTGGAAAAGCCACTCCACCGATTTACATAACAATATTCACGGATAGTATACCATCCGTATGCGCCGTTGTCTACCAAAAAAACGGGAAAAACACAAAAAATATGAAAATTTTGTCGCCGATACCACAACATTTGGGTGGATTTCTTGCCGGAACTGTCGTATAATGACCGCAGGCTGACAAAAATAAGCAAGGAGAACTGAATTTATGTCAACGACTGCAACGAAAAAACGCACTACCGGTGCGGCGGTGGTTATCATCGTACTGTGCCTGCTGGCACTGTGCGCGCTGGGCTATATTCTCTACCGGCAGCTGTACCCCTCCGTGCCGGAGACGGTGGAGCTGTACGTGGCGTCCGAGACGGCGGACGCCGTCTCCTACCGGGACGAGGAGCGGACGCCGCTGGGCAGCATACTGCGCGGCGCAGGCGTGCGCGCCGTCAAGTCCGACTGGGAGGGCGACGGGGAGCTGGTGCGTATCGACAACGGCACGGAGGACGGTAAGCCCGGCTATCTCTACATGGAGCGCGCCTCGCTGACCGAGGACTACGCCGGCGCGGTGCTCAACAAGACCGTTTACGCCCTCCGGGGCATGAGCCTTACGGACGAGACGGGTGCCGTCCCCGGCTGCGCCGTGGAGAAGGGCATGGCTCTCACCGTCACCGGCTTTGACGGCCTGTCCGGCGGCGAAGTCCTCCGCTGGAGGGTCGCCTGTGACCGGGGTGAGGGCTACATCGACGGCGATAACGTCCGCATGACGGAGGACGAGGCGAAGGCGCAGTACGACGACGCGCTCTACCAGCTCCACGCCAGACGCGGCGACGCGTGGGGCGGCGGCGACGCCGCGGGGCTGGACTACTACCCCACGGAAAAGGGGCCCATCCCCGGCAACGATATGCCCGACGAGGTGCGGGCACTGTATCTGAACGGCAGTGCCATCCAGTACGCGGACAGCTACCTCCGCGTGGCGGCGGGCACCGGCATCAACGCCTTTGTGGTGGACATTGTGGACGGCACCGCCGTGTCCTATGCCTCCCCTGTGATGCAGCAGTACAGCCCCTCCGCCTACGCCGCCGCGCAGGACACCATGGAGGGCTTCCAAGCCAACGTGCAGAAGCTGCGTGACGCGGGGTACTACGTCATCGGGCGCATTACCGTGTTCAACGACGCCCATCTGGCGGAAGACCACCCGGAGTACGTTATCTCCGATAGGAGCGGCACACCCCTGAAGATCAGCTCCATGTACTGGCCCAGCGGCTATAACCGCACCGTCTGGCAGTACAAGACGGAGCTGGCACTGGAGGCCGCCGCGCTGGGTTTCAACGAGATCCAGTTTGACTACATACGCTTCCCCGACGGCGCGTATAAGTATGAGCAGGCGGGCACCATCGACTATAAGAACACCTACGGCGAGAGCAAGGCGCAGGCTGTCCAGCGGTTCCTCATCTACGCCGCGGCGCGGCTCCACGAGGCGGGGTACTACGTCTCCGGCGACGTGTTCGGCGAGTGCGCCAATGCCTACGTCACCGCCTGCGGGCAGTATTGGCCCGCCATCAGCTCCGTGGTGGACGCCATCTCCGGTATGCCCTACCCCGACCATTACAGCGCACAGGGCGATTACAAGCCGTGGGAGCACCCCTATACCACCGTCCACAACTTCGGCGAAAGTGCCATGGCGCGGCAGAGCGAGACGCTGTCTCCCGCCGCCGTCCGCACGTGGATCCAGTGCTACAACGCCATCCGTGAGCCGTACAACCACTACGGCGCGGCGGAGCTGGGCGACGAGGTGCGCGCCCTGCGGGACGCCGGCTGCACCGGCGGCTTTATGACATGGAACGGTGCCTCCGACATCGACAAGTACCACGAGGTCATCTCCGCCCTCAGCTGAAGCAGGCAAAAAAAGAAAGCCCCAACGGGCTTTCTTTTTTGCCTATTTCACGGCGTCCATCGCCTTCTCCGCGAAGCTGTTGTCCACCAGCGCGTCGAAGTCCACCCACTGGGACTTCTCCAGCTCCCCCGCCTCGGTCATTACCGTCTCCAGCCGCTCCAGCGCGGAGCGCGCCATCATGGGCGCGGCGTTCCATGCGTCGATCTCCCGGTGACGCGCCGTGACAGCCACCAGCGTGTCAAGGTCGGTGTCGGGGAACTGGTCGAGGATCGCCTCCGCTACCTCCCGGTCGCTGTGCTCCACGATCCACTGCTGCGCCCGGGCGATGGCGTTGGTGAAGCCCTGGATCACCTCCGGGTGCGCTGTCATATAGCTCTGGCTGGCGAAGTAGGCGGTGTAGGGGATCTCGCCGGATTCCTCGCCGATGGAGCAGAGGATATACCCGTGTCCGGCGCGCTCCACCTCCGTGGCGGTGGGCTCGAACAGCGTCACATAGTCCCCCTGTCCGCCGGTGAACGCCCCCGCCATCATGTTGAACTGCACGGAGGTGTCCACTACCGCGTCCTCCTGCGGCGCGATGCCGTGCTGCTTCAGCACGTATTCCAGCGTCATTTCCGGCACGCCGCCCTTGCGCCCGCCGATAATGGTCTTGCCTCTGAGGTCGTTCCAGTCGAAGGCTGCGTCGGTGCGCCCCATGAGGAAGGAGCCGTCCCGCTTCGTCAGCTGGGCGAAGATCACCGGGAGATCGTCCTTCCCCTGCCCGTGGACGTAGATGCAGCTCTCCGGCCCGGCAAGCCCGATGTCCGCGCCGCCGGAGACCACGGCGGTCATGACCTTATCCGCGCCGCCGCCGTTGGAAAGCTCGATCTCAAGCCCTTCCTGGGCGAAAAAGCCCTGGCTGATCGCCACGTACTGCGGCGCGTAAAACACCGAATGAGTCACCTCGCTGAGACGCACGGTGACGGGCTGGGCAGGCGTGTCCCCGTCGGCTTCCCCGCCGTTTTTCACCGCGCCGCAGCCGGTCAGAAGGCTGAAGGACAGCAGCAGGGACAGACAGACACACAGTAGACGTCCAGTTGTCCTTACGTTGAAGTCTCTCTTGATGTGCAAGTGGAACAGCTTATTCATGCGCGTACCCCCCATAAATGATTCAAGAATTTTTCCGCCCGCAGCACCAGCAGGTACATTCCCACCGCCGCCAGACCCAGCACCAGCACACTTGCCATGACCAGATCCATGTTGAACACCTGCGAGCCGTAGACGATGAGATACCCCAGCCCGGCGCGGGAGACAAGAAACTCGCCCATGATGACGCCCACCCACGAAAGACCCACGTTCACCTTCAGAGTGGAGAACAGCGTGGGGCAGTTGGCGGGGAACACCAGCAGCCAGAGGATCTGCTTTTTGTCGGCACCCAGCGTCCGCATGAGGCGGATCTTCTCCGATTCGGTGGTGCGGAAGCCGGTGTACATACTCAGGATGGTGACGATGAGGGAGATCGCCAGCGTCATGGTGACGATGGCACCCATGCCCGCGCCCATCCACACGATGAAGATGGGGCCGAGGGCGGTTTTGGGCAGGGCATTCAGCACCACAAGGTAGGGGTCGAGGATGCGGGCGGCGGTTTTCGACCACCACATCCCCACCGCTGCCGCCGTGCCCAGCACCGTGCCGGCGGTGAAGCCCAGCACCGTTTCGCCGATGGACACCGCCGCGTGGTGCCAAAGCTCCCCGCTGCGGCAGAGCGACCAGACGGTGGCCGCCATGCGGCTGGGACTGCTGACGAGAAAGCCGTCGGACAGTCCCACGCGGCAGCTGAGCTCCCACAGGGCGAACAGGAGCGTTACCAACGACACCTGCCAGAGCCGCACACGGCGGTTTTCCCGGCGCACCGAGCGCAGATACGCCGCGCGGCGGGGCGACAAGACCGGGTCAGCCATGGACATCCAGCTCCTTCCATATAGCGTTGAAGTACCGGTGAAATTCCGGCGTGTCCCGCCGCGACAGCGGCTCCATGTCCCGCAGCGCACCCATGTCCAGCTGCACCTTCACCACGGCGGGGCGGCGGGACAGCACCACCACCCGGTCGGACATACTCACCGCCTCGGCGATGTCGTGGGTCACCAGCAGCGCGGTTTTATGCTCCCGGCGCAGGATGCGCCAGATGTCCGACGACACCGACAGGCGCGTTTGGTAATCCAGCGCAGAGAACGGCTCATCCAGCAGCAGAATGTCCGCGCCGGTGGCAAGCGTGCGGATCAGGGCGCATCGCTGGCGCATACCGCCGGAGAGCTGACAGGGCTTCTTTTTGGCGAAGGAGGACAGGGCGTACCGCTCCAGCAGCTCCCGCACATGGTCATACGACGCAGGGTCGCGCTCGCCGCGGATACGCAGACCCAGCGTCACGTTGTCCCATATATTCCGCCACTCAAAGAGCTGATCCCGCTGGGGCATGAAGCCGATGCGCGGCGATGTGCCCTGTACCGGCTGACCGCCCACGCGTATTTCGCCGCCGCTGAGAGTTTCCAGTCCGGCAATAGCACTGAGCAGCGTGGATTTCCCACAGCCGGAGGGGCCGACCAGACTGACGAAGGTGCCCTCCTCCACAGAGAAGGACACGTCCCGCACCGCCTCTACCTCGCCGTCGGCGGCCTGGTAGCAGGCGGCGGCATGACGGAGCTCTATGCTCATATCCTATGTGACCTCCTGTCAGGAATGATGGGAGAATTCTCTCCGGTCTCATTCTACGCAGGAGGCACCGCCGGGGTGTCACAGGACGAGAGGGGCGGCAAGGAGGGCGAGCAGTGCGGAGAGGACGCTCTGCACCGCCTTGGCAGCGAGGTACCGCCCCAGACGCATACCGCTGCCCGCCGTCACCGCCGCCGTCTGGCAGTGGACGCTGAGACCGCCCCAGCCCAGCAGCGACGACGCCAGCACAAAGCCGCGGCGGCCGGGCGTCAGACGCAGGATGCCGTTGGTCAGCTCCACCACGCCTGCCGCCGCGCCCCACGTGCCTGTGTAGTGCTCCAAAAGACGGAGGAGCACCAGAAAGAACACCACGAAGGCGCACACCCGCCCCATGGCGGAGGCGGCGTCCTCCACCGCCTGCAAAAACCGCAGGGGAAAGGGCTTTTCCGGCGGGGCGGGAGACGGCGGCGGGCGGCGGGTGACGGCACCGGCACCGGCGGGACACAGCAGCAGTCCCGTCAGCAGAGCCGACGTAATGTGGAGCAGGTACAGGTACGCCCCTACGGCGGGGCTGTGGAACACCGCAAGACCCGCCACGCCCACGGTGAAGGCGGGGCCGGCATTATTACAGAACGTCAGGAGATGCTCCCCCTCGTCAGGGGACAGGCTGCCCTGATGCACCAGCGCGGCAGCCGTCCGCGCCCCCACGGGGTAGCCGCCCACGCAGCCCAGCAGGAACGCCGCGCTGCCCGCCCCGCCGCAGCGGAACAGGCGGCGGAAAACGCCGCCCAGCACACGCTCCGCCACCTGCGCCGCAGCGCGATCCGTCAGCAGCGACGAGAGGGCGAAAAAGGGGAACAGGGACGGCACCACCGAGGTAAGGCACAGGGAGATGCCCTCTCGCACCGCCTGCGCCGCCGTCTCCGCCTGTGTCAGCAGCAGTACTGCCGCTGCCGCTGCGCCCACCGCCGGGAGAAATGCTCTGCTCTTCATCCGCCATCACCCGCCATAGACTATGAGGCGAAGCGGCGGGAAATGACCGCGCCGGGGACAGGCAAGTTTTCCCCGCATGGCGCATACGGTTTTGTATTGCAGGCAAGGGGGGTGTCCGCCGTGGCGGGGCTGAAAAAGAAGCTGTCACAAGTGGGGCAGGACGCGCTGGAGAGGCTGGAGCTGCCGGTGAACATCGCCTCCGGCGTGGCGCGGATCGAGCTGCTGGGCAGCCGGGAGCTGTATATGGACCGGCACAGGGGCGTGCTGGCGTATACCACCGAGGAGGTGGATGTCAACGGCGGCGACGTGGTGGTGCGCGTCCACGGCACGGAGCTGCAGCTGCTGGTGATGACGGAGCAGGAGCTGCGGATCACCGGGAGGATACGCGCCATTGAGCTGGTGGAGTAGAGAGGGAGGGCGGCTATGTACCGGAAGGCATTGAACTATCTCCGGGGGCAGGCGGTGGTACGCATCACCTGCGAAACGCCGGAGCGCGTGGTGAATCTGTGCGCCGCCCACGGCGTGCCCTTCTGGGATCTGACGTGGGAGACGGCGGCAGCCTTCCGCGTGACCACCACGCTGTCCGGCGTCCGGCGGCTGCGGGAGGTGACGGCGGACATCGGCGCGGAGGTGGCGGTGGTGCGGAAGTCCGGTGCCCCGGAGCTGTGGCGGCGGGGACACCGGCGGTACGTGCTGCTGGCGGCGGGGCTGGTGCTGCCCCTGCTGCTGGCGGTGGGCAGTGCGTTTATCTGGGAGTTTCAGGTGACGGGCAACGACACCGTGCCCACGGAGGAGATATTGCAGGCGTTGGAGCGGTGCGGCGTGGGCGTCGGCAGCCGGGGGATCGGGCTGGATCAGGACGATCTGCGGAACAGGGCGTTGTCCCTGCTGCCGGACGTGGTGTATCTGGCGGTGAACGTCCGGGGCTGCACCGCCCACGTACAGGTGGTGGAGCGGACGCGCCCGCCCCATCTCTACCGGGACAGCGACGTGCAGAACGTGATCGCCGAAAAAGACGGGCTGATCACGCGGATCGAGGCGTTGGACGGCGTTACCTGCACGGCGGTGGGAGAGGTGGTGCAGGCGGGACAGGTGCTGCTGTCCGGCGTGGCGGACTCTCCAAGAGGGTATCGGTGCCTCCGCGCCACGGGACGGGTCTGGGCACGGACGTGGTACGAGTGGACGGTGCCCATACCGCTGCGGACGGAGGTAAAGACGGGGGAGGCGGACAGCTGCACGCGGCTGTGGCTGGATATGGGGCGGCAGAGGATAAAATTATGCGGAGGGGGTAGCGTATTGGAGGGGAACTGTGATAAAATAACAGAATACCGCAGACTGCGCCTGCCCTTCGGCGTACAGACGCCGGTGACGCTGGCGGTGGAGCGGACGGTGCGGCACACCGCGTATGCCGGGGAGAGGCCGGAGGCGGAGGCACGCGCCGAGGGGGAGAGACAGCTGCTGGCGCAGCTGGAGCAGACCATCGGCGAGGACGGGCGTATCCTGCGGAGGGAGACGCTGGAGCGGCGGCAGGGCGCGTACCTGCTGGTGACGCTCCGCGCCGAGTGCGAGGAACAGATCGGCGCAGACGCGCCGTTGAGGATCATTACAAGCGATACAGGGAGGTAAACCCGGACTATGGAACAACGCATCGGTATCGAACGCATGGAGGAGGCCGTGAATCTGTTCGGCTCCTTCGACGAGAACATCCGTCTGCTGGAGGCGGAATTTCAGGTGCAGGCGGTGAACCGGGGCGGCGAGATCGTCGTCTCCGGCGAGCCGGAGAACGTGATGCTGGCGGTGAAGGCGGTGCAGGCACTGCTGACGCTGTCGGGCAAGGGCGAGACCATCACCGACCAGCACGTGCGCTACGTCATCGGACTTGTCCGGTCGGGGCAGGCGGAGCGCATCAGCGAGCTGACCCAGGACGTCATCTGCATCACCAGCAAGGGGCGTCCCGTGAAGCCCAAGACCATCGGGCAGAAGGAGTACGTCAACGCCATTATGAAGCAGACCGTCACCATCGGCGTGGGGCCTGCCGGCACGGGCAAGACGTATCTGGCGGTGGCGGCGGCGGTGGCCGCCTTCCGGGACAAGCAGGTGAACCGCATTATCCTGACCCGTCCCGCCGTGGAGGCGGGGGAGCGGCTGGGATTCCTGCCCGGAGATCTGCAAAGCAAGGTGGACCCCTATCTGCGGCCGCTGTACGACGCGCTGTTTGATATGCTGGGGGCGGAGACGTACCAGAAGTATCTGGAGCGGGGCAACATCGAGGTGGCGCCCCTGGCCTATATGCGCGGGCGGACGCTGGACGACAGCTTTATCATTCTGGACGAGGCGCAGAACACCAGCCGGGAGCAGATGAAGATGTTCCTCACCCGCATGGGCTTCGGCTCCAAGGTGGTCATCACCGGCGACGTGACCCAGATCGACCTGCCCAGCGACAAGGTCAGCGGGCTGAAGGACGCCATGAAGGTGCTGCGGGACGTGGAGGGCGTGTCCGTCTGCAAGCTGACGAAGGAGGACGTGGTGCGCCACGTGATGGTGCAGCGCATTATTGAGGCTTACGCCAAGTACGAGGAGAAAAAGAAATGAAACGACACTATATCCCCGTCACCGCCGATGTTCCCGGCGTCAGCGAGGGCACACGGAGCTTTCTCCGCAGGGTCATCCGCACCGCGCTGGCGGCGGAGGGGGTGGACTTCCCCTGCGAGGTGGACGTGCTGGTGACAGGCGACGCGGGCATACACGCCATCAATCTGGATATGCGCGGGGTGGATCGACCCACCGACGTGCTGAGCTTCCCGGAGTTCGAGCTGACGCCCGGCCAGCTGCCCGGCGCGGAGGACAGCGACCCCGGCACGGGGTACGTGCCGCTGGGGGACATGGTCATCTCCATGGAGCGGGTGAAGGCGCAGGCGAAGGAGTACGGCCACAGCAACCGGCGGGAGCTGGCGTATCTGGCGGTGCACTCCGTGCTGCACCTGCTGGGCTACGACCACATGGACGAGGGGGCGCAGAAAGCCCGGATGCGGGCGCGGGAGGAGGACATTATGACCGCGCTGGGGCTGGAGAGATAGAATGTCTCCCCGCTGGGGGAGGCGGAGAAAGCATACAACACAAAAGCTCAAATGAAAGAAAGTTGAGGATCACCTATGAACATCACCAAAACTGCCATGATCACCGTTTGCGGACGACCCAATGTGGGGAAATCCAGTCTGACCAACGCACTGGTGGGCGAAAAGATCGCCATTGTGTCGGACAAGCCCCAGACCACCCGGAATCGAATTTACGGCGTGTTTGAACGGGGCGGCACCCAGTTCGTCCTGCTGGACACGCCGGGTCTCCACAAGCCCCGCTCCCGGCTGGGGGATTACATGGTCAAGGTGGTGCGGGAGAGCCTGAGCAGCGTGGAGTGCGCCCTGCTGCTGGTGGAGCCTATCGCCCACGTGGGCGAGCCGGAGCGGGTGCTGCTCCAGCGCATCCGGGAGGAGCACCTGCCCTGTGTGCTGTGCATCAACAAGATCGACACCGTGGAGCGGAAGGACGCGCTGCTGGAGGTCATCGCGACATACAGCGAGGCGTATGACGGCTTCGACGCCATTATCCCCATCTCCGCCCGGACGGGCGACGGGCTGGACGACCTGCTGCACCAGCTGGAAAAATACGCCCAGGAGGGGCCGCAGCTGTTCCCCGACGGCATGACCACCGATCAGGCGGACAGTCAGGTCTGCGCCGAGATCGTCCGGGAGAAGATGCTGCGGTGTCTGGACAAAGAGATCCCCCACGGCACGGCGGTGGAGGTGACGAAGTTCTCCGAGCGGGAGGACACCGGCGTCATCGACCTGGACGTGACCATCTACTGCGAGAAAGCCAGCCACAAGGGCATTATCATCGGCAAGGGCGGGGAGATGCTCAAGCGCATCAGCTCCGCCGCCCGGAGAGACATTGAGAAATTCATGGGCACGAAGGTCTTTCTCCAGACGTGGGTGAAGGTCAAGGAAAACTGGCGGGATAATCCGAATTTTATCAGAAGCCAAGGCTATAACGAGGAATAAGAAACAAAATCGCCGCAGAAGCTCCCGCAGGGAGGCGGCGCGAAGCAACAAATTTCCAGCCATAAAACCGTGTCCGCCTGCCATGCTATGACCACGGAGGTGAGCGCGTGGACTACTGGGAAATTTTTCTGGAAACCGGCGCACCGGAGGCGTATCTGCTCTATCGCAGTACGCAGGAGGCTGTATGCAAACAGGAAAAACCGTGACGTGCGGCGTGGTGCTGCGCGTGACCGACACAAAGGAGACGGATCGGATATTGACGGTGCTCACGGCGGACAGGGGCAAGATACCGCTGATCGCCCGCGGCGCCCGGCGGAAGAACAGCCGTCTGGCAGCGTCCTGCCAGCTGCCCGCCTATTCCGAGCTGACGCTCTATAAGCGGGGCAGCTGGTATATGCTGGACGAGGCGTCGCCGCTGGAGCTGTTCGACGCGCTGGGGCGGGACATCGTGCTGCTGTCGCTGGCGTCGTGGTTCTGCGAGCTGACGGAGGCGGTCTGCGCCGAGGAAACGCCCGCCCCGGAGATGCTGTCGCTGCTGCTGAACGCGCTGTACGCCCTGTGCTACACGGACAAGCCGCCGCGCATTGTCAAGGCGGCGTTTCAGTTCCGGCTGATGGCGTTGGCGGGGTTCGAGCCGCTGGCGGAGGGCTGCGCCCTCTGCGGGCGGGAGGATGTGGACGCCCCCATGCTGGACGTGCTGGGAGGTCTTGTGACCTGCGGCGGCTGCAAGAGCCATGACGCGCCGCTGCGCCTGCCCCTGACGGCAGGCGGGCTTGCCGCCCTGCGCCACGTGCTCACGGCGGACACCAAGCGGCTGTACAGCTTTACGCTGGAGGAGGGGGCGTTGGCCGCCCTCGACCACGCGGGCGAGGCATTTATCACCACGCAGCTGGAGCGCAGCTTCCGGACACTGGACTATTACAAATCCCTGTTGGGATGACATGAGGACATACTTATGAGCGATCTATTTGAAAAATCCATCCGCACGCTGGAGCTGCCCGCAGTGCTGGAGCTGCTTGCCCGTCACGCCGTCAGCGATGAGGCAAAGGCGCGGTGCCTGCGCCTGCGCCCGTCCACGGAGGCGGCGGCGGTGGAGCACCTGCTGGACGAGACGGACGCCGCCAAGGTGCGCGTGGGACTGCGCGGAAGCCCCTCCTTCGCGGGGGTGAAGGACGTGTCCCGCCCGCTGGACAGAGCCGACCACGGCGGCGTGCTGAACACGCGGGAGCTGCTGGACATCGCCGGGGTGCTGACCGCCGCACGGCGGGTCAGCGACTACGACGCGGAGCGGCAGGGGGAGGCGACTGCCATTGACCGGCTGTTCTCCGCCCTCCACGTGAACCGCTATCTGGAGGACAAAATACGCAGTGCCATTTTGGACGAGGAGACCATCGCCGACACCGCCAGCCCGGAGCTGGCGGACATCCGGCGTTCCATGCGCGCCGCCGCCAGCAAGGGGCGGCAGATCCTGCAGCGGATCATCTCCTCCCCCTCCTACGCCAAGGTGTTGCAGGAATCCCTCATCACCCAGCGGGACGGGCGGTTCGTGGTGCCCGTGAAGGCGGAGTGCAAGGGCAGCCTGCCGGGACTTGTCCACGACGTATCCTCCTCCGGTGCCACGCTGTTTGTGGAGCCTATGGGCGTGGTGCAGGCCAACAACGAGCTGAAGGAGCTGCAAGCCAAGGAGGATAAGGAGATCGACCGGGTGCTGCGGATCCTGTCCGGGGAGTGCGCCGCCCAGCGGGAGAACATCCTCTATGACTACGACCTGCTGGTGCAGCTGGACGCCATCTTCGCCCGGGCGCAGCTGAGCTACGCCATGGACGCGGGGCGTCCGCTGGTGCGGAAGCGGGGCGGCATCGACCTGAAGCGGGCGCGGCACCCGCTCCTCGACCCGGTGAAGGCGGTGCCGGTGACGGTGTCGCTGGGCGGGGCGTATGACACGCTGGTGATCACGGGCCCCAACACCGGCGGCAAGACCGTGACGCTGAAAACGCTGGGGCTGCTGAGTCTTATGGCGCAGTGCGGCCTGCATATCCCGGCGGGGGATCAGAGCGCGGTGCAGGTGTTCACGCGGATACTGGCGGACGTGGGCGACGAGCAGAGCATCGAGCAGAGCCTGTCCACGTTCTCGGCGCACATGGCGAACACCGTGGAGATATTGCAGCAGGCGGACGACAGGAGCCTGATCCTGTTCGACGAGCTGGGGGCGGGCACCGACCCGGTGGAGGGCGCGGCACTCGCCATCGCCATCATCCAGGACGTGCGCGCCAAGGGCGCGCTGACCGCCGCCACCACCCACTACGCGGAGCTGAAGACCTTCGCCATGACCACGGCGGGGGTGGAGAACGCCAGCTGCGAGTTCGACGTGCAGACGCTGCGCCCCACGTACCGGCTGCTCATCGGCATACCCGGCAAGTCCAATGCCTTCGCCATCTCCCGGCGGCTGGGGCTGGAGGAGAGCGTCATCGAGAACGCCAAGGCGCAGATGGACAGTGAATCCGTCCGGTTCGAGGACGTGCTGACCCAGCTGGAGGAGAAACGGCAGCGTCTGGAAAAGGCGCAGGGCGAGGCGGATCGCCTGTGGCGGCAGCGGGAGGAGGACGCGCGGAAGGCGCGGACGTTCCGGGAGCAGATGGAGAAGGCGAAGGACAACGCCCGCGCCAAGGGCGAGACGGAGGCGCGGCGCATCGTGCAGCAGGCGCAGCGGCAGGCGGACGAGGTGTTTGCCGAGCTGGAGCAGCTGCGACGGCAGCAGCGGGCGGATTACCAGAGCGTCAACGACAGAAAGGCGGACATTCGCCGACGGCTCAACGAGGCGGAGAGCGAGCTGCACCGCCGGGACGGCAGTGCCGAGCCGATCCCCGCGCCCACAAGACCCATCGCCGTGGGGGACACGGTGGAGCTGTCCGGTGTAAGGACGGGAGCCACGGTGCTGGCGGTCAACGGGGACGGCACGCTGCTCTTGCAGGCGGGGAAGATGAAAATGACCGTCAAGGCCGCGCAGGTGCGTCTGCTGGAGACGGCGGAGGAGGTGGAGAAGAAGAAAAAGCAGTCCGACGCCGCACGGCAGCGAAGCTCCGGTGCCGTGACGCTGAACACCGGCGCGAGAGCCTCCGCCGAGCTGGACATCCGGGGGCTGGAGACGCTGGAGGCGGAGAGCGTGGTGGAGAACTATCTGGACGCCGCCTCCCGCGCCAAGCTGGGCAGCGTCACCATCATCCACGGCAAGGGCACCGGTGCCCTGCGCGCCGCCGTCCACCAGATGCTCAAAAAGAACCGGCAGGTGAAGTCCTTCCGGCTGGGACGGTACGGCGAGGGCGAGGCAGGCGTCACCGTGGTGGAGCTGAAATGAGGGGCAAGTCAGGCAATTTTCACAAAGTGCGGTACGAATTATAGGGCAAAACGCGGTATTTTGGTATCAATGCCCATTGCATTCTTCCATCAAATTGGTATAATAGGAAATGGTGAGGGTTAGATTCTGCGCGCTGCACCCTCTGGCGCGGTATTTTGAAAATGTGCATAAGGAGTGCTGTTTCATGTATACACGGGAGATCACTGTTAAGAACGAGGTCGGACTGCACGCCCGTCCTGCGACCTACTTTATCCAGAAGGCGAACGAGTTCAAGAGCGGCATCTGGGTGGAGAAGGAGGAACGCCGTGTCAACGCCAAGAGCCTTTTAGGTGTTCTCAGCCTTGGCATTATGAAGGACACCACCGTGACGCTGATCGCCGACGGCAGCGACGAGAAGGAAGCCGTTGACGCGCTGGCGGAGCTGATCGAGAATCTGGACGAGTAAAAAAGCGTAAAAAAGGACCTCGGAACACAGTTCCGAGGTCCTTTTTTACGCTTTTTTCTGCGGAAAAAGAAGCACGCGGAGCGCAACGCGCTCCGCGTACCGGTTGTCGGGTAAAAGGGGGGAATACCCGACAGGGGGGGCAACCGAAGGGGAGGGGGGTGACACCACTTCGGCGCGATTATCATTTTACACTTCCTGTCGCAATTTGTCAACCGGTTTTTTCCCGCAGTGGCGGGGAAAACGCCGCCTCTCCGGCTGGGGCAGGGAGTTTTTTTACTGCTTGTACGGCACGTGCCAAATGGTGTCCGCGTATTGGGCGATGGCGCGGTCGGCGGCGAACACGCCGCTGCGGGCGATGTTGGTCAGGCTCATGCGGTTCCACCTCGTCCGGTCGCCGTAGGCATGGCGCATACGGCACTCCGCCTCGCAGTAGGCGGCGAAGTCCGCCAGCACCATATACTGATCCGCCTGCCCATCCACGCCGGTGACGAGACGCTGGAACAGATCCTCGTAGGTGACGCCGTCCCGGAAGCCGGTTTTCAGCTGATCCAGCACGCGGCGCAGCACCGGGTCCCGCTGGTAGAGCAGATTGGGGTCATAGGTGTGGCGCAGGTGCTCCACCTCGTCGGCGTGCAGCCCGAAGAGGAACATATTGTCGTCGCCCAGCAGCTGGTGCATCTCCACGTTGGCACCGTCCAGCGTGCCCACGGTGAGCGCGCCGTTCATCATAAACTTCATGTTGCCGGTGCCGCTGGCCTCCTTGCCGGCGGTGGAGATCTGCTGGCTGACCTCGCTGGCGGGCATCAGCACCTCCGCCAGAGAGACGCGGTAGTTCTCCAGGAACACCACCTGCAAGCGATCCCTGCACAGGGGGTCGCTGTTGATCTGGTCGGCGAGGGAGTTGATGAGATGGATAATGCGCTTCGCCACGGCGTAGCCGGGTGCCGCCTTGGCACCGAACAGGAACGTCTGGGGCGGGATGTCCAGCGCGGGGTCATCCTGCAAACGCTGGTACAGGTAGATGATCTGCAGGGCGTTCAGCAGCTGCCGCTTGTACTCGTGGAGACGCTTCACCTGCACGTCGAAGATGGCGTCGGTGTTCAGCACCACGCTCTGATGCTTCTTGGCGTAGGCGGCGAAGGACAGCTTATTCTGGTGCTTGATCTCCTCCAGCCGCTTCAGCACGGAACCGTCACCGGCGAACTGCTCCAGCTTTTTCAGCTCCTGCGGATGGGTCAGGTAGCCGTCGCCGATAAGGTCGCGGAGCAGCTCGTCCAGCCCGCGGTTGATCTGGGACACCCAGCGGCGGTGGTCGATACCGTTGGTGACGTTCTTGAACTTGTCCGGCTCCATCTGGCAGGCGTCCTTGAACAGATCCTTACGCAGAATTTCGGAGTGGAGGGCGGACACGCCGTTGACCGCCATGCTGCCGGCGATGCACAGGTTCGCCATACGCACGCCGCCGTCCCAGATGATCGCCAGCTTTGCGGTCTTGGCGGGGTCGTGGAAGTAGTTCTCCACGTGCTGCTGCCAGCGGCGGGAGATCTCCTGCAGGATCTGCCAGATACGGGGCAGCAGTGTCTCAAACAGCTGCTGGGGCCAGACCTCCAACGCCTCGGACAGCACCGTATGGTTGGTGTAGGCGACGCAGTGGGTGGTGATGTGCCACGCCTCGTCCCAGTCCATACCGGCGTCGTCCACCAGAATACGCATCAGCTCCGGGATCACCAGCGTGGGGTGGGTGTCGTTGATCTGGATGACGTTCTTCTCGTGGAAGTTTTTCAGCGTGCCGTACTGCTGGATGTGCTTGCGGGTGATGGACTGGACGGTGGCGGAGACGAAGAAATACTGCTGCTTCAGGCGCAGGGACTTGCCCTCGTAGTGGTTGTCCTCCGGATAGAGCACCTGACTGATGGCGTCCGCCATGGCGCGCTCCTCGGCGGCGTGGAGGTACTGCCCCTCGCTGAAGAGCTTCATGTCGATGGGCTTGGGGCTCCGCGCTTGCCACAGGCGCAGGGTGTTCACGTGGTCGGTGTCGTAACCGGCGATCTCCATGTCGCAGGGGATCGCCAGCACGCGGGTGTAGTCCTCGTGCACCACCATCAGATGCCCGTTGTCCCAGCGGGTGCGGACCTTGCCGCCGAAGTGGACCTCCTCCGCCTCCTGCAGCTTGGGCAGCAGCCACGCGTCGCCCAGCTGCATCCAGTCGTCCGGCAGCTCCACCTGCTGTCCCTCCACGATCTTCTGCTTGAAGATACCCAGCTCATAGCAGATGGAATAGCCGGCGGCGGGGATCTCCAGCGTGGTCATGCTGTCCAGATAGCAGGCGGCCAGACGTCCCAGACCGCCGTTGCCCAGACCGGCGTCCGGCTCCATGTCGAAAATATCCGCCGCCCTGAAGCCCAGCTCGCCGATGGCGGCGGACAGATCGTCCAGCAGCTCCAGATTGAAGGCGTTTTTCATCAGGCTGCGCCCCATGAGAAACTCCAGCGACAGGTAGTGCACCTTGCGCTTTTCCTCGTGCGCCGTCTCCTCCCGCGTCTGGACGCCGCGCTCCGCCATGATGTCGCGGAGCACCATGGCGCAGGCCTTCATCATCTCACCGTCCGTGGCCTGCTTCTCGGTGCAGCCGTAGTTCAGCCGCAGCTTCTGGACGATGGCTTCCTTTAAGGTTTCCTTGTTATACGTCATATAGGGTGTTTCCTCCTATGGTCAAAGGTTCTCGTAAATGTGGCGGTATGCCGCGGCACTGCGCCCCCAGCTGAAATCGGAGGTCATGCCGCGGCGGCGGACGGTGTCAAAGCCCTTGCGGTCGCCGCGGTACAGGCCGGTGGCCTGCCCGATCACGTCCAGCATGGCTCCGGCGTCGTAGTCGCCGAAGAGATAGCCGGTGCCGTCCTCCTGCCCCACCTGGCAGGATCTCACCGTGTCCGCCAGACCGCCGGTGCTGCGGACGATGGGTACCGCGCCGTAGCGCATGGCGATCATCTGGCTCAAGCCGCAGGGCTCGCTGCGGGAGGGCATGAGGAACAGGTCGGCGGCGGCGTAGATACGCCGGGAGAGATCCTCGGCATAGAGGATCTGCGCCGACACGCGTCCGGGGTACTGCCCCGCCTTCCAGCGGAAGAAGTCCTCGTAGCCGGGGTCGCCGGTGCCCAGCACCACAAACTGACAGCCCGTCGCCATAATGCCGTCCATCGCCTGCTGCACAAGGTCAAGACCCTTGTGCCCCACCAGACGGGTCACCATGGCGATGAGGGGCGTGTCCGGCTCCTCCGCCAGACCGAGAGCTGCCTGCAGTGCCGCCTTGCACGCCGCCTTGCCGTCCATGCGGCTGGGAGAATAGTGTCTGGGCAGTGCCGGGTCGCGGGCGGGGTCGTAGCCCTCCGTGTCGATGCCGTTGACGACGCCGTGGAGCTTCCAGCCGATGGCGTCCACCACGCTCTCCAGCCCCTCGGCGTATGCCGGGTCGTGGAGCTGGACGGCGTAGGTGGGGCTGACGGTGGTGACGGCGTCCGCCATGAGCATGGCACCCTTCATCAGATTCACGTCGCCGTCCATGCGGAGGGTGCCGTCGTCGTACCAGCCGCGGTCAAGACCGAACAGCTGATCCACCGTGTCCTCGCCGTAGCGTCCCTGATATTCGATGTTGTGGATGGTGAACACCGTGCGGATGCGCCGCACCTCCGCCCAGCGGGTGCAGACGTCCTTGAGGTAGATGGGCACCAGTGCCGTCTGCCAGTCGTTGCAGTGGAGAATGTCGGGGAGCCAGTCCAGACTGGGCAGCAGGTCGATGACCGCCTTGCTGAAGAAGGCGAACCGCTCGCCGTCGTCGAACTCGCCGTACAGCCGCCCGCGGCGGAAGTATTTCTCGTTGTCCACGAAGTACCACGTCACGCCGCGATACTCCAGAGAGAACAGCCCGCAATACTCGTGCCGCCAGCCCAGATCCACGTAGATATACCGACGGAACGTCATCTGCTGCCGCCACGGCTCCCCGATCTTGTCGTACAGGGGCAGGATGACTGCCGTCTCCACGCCGTCGCGGGAGAGTGCCGGGGGCAGGCTGCCGGCCACATCCGCCAGACCGCCGGTTTTACAGAAGGGGTACGCCTCGCCTGTTACATAAAGAAGCCTCATGCCTGTCTCCTTTCCCGCGTTACACCGTCGCACCCTTGGTGACAACGATGGGATAGCGTTCGTGCCCCATGAGGGTCACGTTCTCGCTGACGGTCACATACTTGTCGGTGATCACGCCGCGCAGCACCGCGCCGCGCTTTACCACCGTGTCCTTGAAGAGAATACAGTTTTCCACAACGGCACCCTTTTCAATACGCACATTCCGGAAAAGCACGCAGTTTTTCACGCTGCCCTGGATGCCGCAGCCGTCCGCCACCAGAGAATTGACGCAGCCGCCCTCCGGGTCGATATAGCTGGAGGGGGAGTCGTTTTCCTTGCCGTACACAGGGCGGTCGGGGCAGAACAGCGCGCCGCGCACGGTGCTGTCCAGCAGCTCCATGCTGCGGTCATAGTAGCTTTGCAGCGTGTTGATGTGGGCGGCGTAGCCGTCGTAGACGTAGCCGTGGAGGTTCAGCCGGCCGCCCATCTCCTGCAGGATGCTCCGGCGGAGGCTGTACCCGTTGCGGCTGACGCACTCCGTCACCAGCTGCACCAGCAGCTCCGTCCGCAGGACGAAGATGTTCAGGCAGCGGTAGCCCTCCGGCGTGTGGAGCCCGTAGGCGGTGTCGGTGATCGCGCCGTCGCCGTTCAGCTGGAAGTAGGTGTCCTCCCCGTCGCCGGGGGCGGCGGTGCAGACGGCGGTGATGTCCGCGCCGGTGTCTATGTGCCGGCGCAGCACGTCGTCCAGCGGCGCGTTGATGACGGTGTCGCTGTCGGAGAGCACCACGTAGTCCTGCCGGATGCTCTTTAAGTAGTTCATCACGCTGTACAGAGCCTCGACCCTGCCGCGGAACTGACCGTCGCTGTGCCGCTGCTCGTTATAGGCGAAGGCGGGCAGCAGCGTCAGCCCGCCGTAGTTGCGGCTGAGATCCCAGCTCTTGCCGCTGCCCAGATGATCCAGCAGCGACTGGCACTTGCCGTGCATGATAACGCCCACATCGGTGATCCCGGCGTTGACCATGCTGGAGAGGATGAAGTCGATAATGCGGTAGTCACCGCCGAAGGGGATGGAGCCGTGGACGCGGTTTTCGATCAGCTCCCGCAGCCCGTTTTCCTTCTCGTAGGAGAAGATGATCCCGTGCATACCGTTCATGGCCGCACCTCCTTGCCGTTTTCGCCCAGCATCATTTTTGGTTCGATGGTTTCGCCGTCCCCGACCTCCGTGTGGGGACCCAGCACGGCGATGCCCCAGTGGTCGAAATCCACGCTGCCGGGGGCACCGCCCACCACGGCGTTCTTCCCCACGCGGCAGCCCTCGCCCACAATGGCGTAGGACACCGCCGCGCCCTCCTCGATGACGGCACCGGGCATGACCACGGAATAGGACACGGACGCACCCTCCGCCACCCGGGTGCCGGTGCTGAGAACGGAGTTCTTCACCTCGCCCAGCACGGTGCAGCCCTTGGCGATGGCACTGTTGCCCACGTCGCCCCGCTGCCCGATATAGGTGGGCGGGCAGGTGGGCGTGCGCCCGTAGATGCGCCACCTTCTGTCCAGCAGGTTCAGCCCGGAGCCGGGGGAGAGCATATCCATGTTGGCGTCCCACAGGGAGTCCAGCGTGCCCACGTCCTTCCAGTAGCCCTCGAAGCGGTAGGCGACCATCTTCTCCCCGGCGCGGAGCATCTCCGGGATGATGTTCTTGCCGAAGTCGTTCTCGCTGCGGGGATCCGCCTCGTCCGCCATCAGATACTCCCGCAGCTTCTTCCACGTAAAGACGTAAATGCCCATGGACGCAAGGTTGCTTTTCGGCTCCTTGGGCTTCTCGGCAAATTCGGTGATGTTGTCCTCGCCGTCCACGGACATGATGCCGAAGCGGCTCGCCTCCTCCCACGGCACCTCCATAACGGAGATGGTGCAGGCCGCGCCCGTCGCCTTGTGGCGGCGGAGCATGAGGGAATAGTCCATCTTGTAGATATGGTCGCCGGAGAGGATGAGCACGTACTCCGGGTCGTAGAGATCCACGAAGCCTATGTTCTGATAGATGGCGTTGGCGGTGCCCTTGTACCACACCGCGCCCTCCGCGCTCTGGTAAGGGGGCAGGACGTGGACGCCGCCGTACATTCGATCCATCTCCCACGGCTGGCCGCTGCCGATATAGGCGTTCAGTTCCAGCGGGCGGTACTGGGTCAGCACGCCCACCGTGTCGATGCCGGAGTTGGTGCAGTTGGAGAGGGGGAAGTCGATGATGCGGAATTTGCCGCCGAAGGGGACGGCGGGCTTTGCCATGCTGCCGGTGAGCACGTACAGGCGGCTTCCCTGCCCGCCTGCCAGCAGCATTGCAACACACTCTTTTTTCATCCTTGCGTACCTCCTGCTCTGTTGTTGTGGGGCGTTTTGCCCTCCCGCCGCAGCAGCACCGCGCCCAGGGGCGGCACCGTCATGGACAGGGACTGCTCCTGTCCGTGGGAGGGGATGGCGTCTGTCTTGAGCACGTCGCCTGCCGGTGCGCCGCAGCCGCTGCCGCCCCAGCAGGTGTCGTCCGTGTTGAAAAGCACCTCGTACCGCGCCCCGCCGGGGACGCCGAAGCGGTAGTTCTCCCACGCCATCGGCGCGAAGTTCACCGCGCAGACGATCTCGCGCCCGCTGCGGCTGCGCCGCAGGAACACCAGCACGTTGTTGTGGCTGTCGTCCGCCACCAGCCACTGGAAGCCGTCCCAGTCCCGGTCGTTCTCCCAGAGGCAGCGGTTGCGCTTATAGAGCCGGTTCAGCTGGCGGATGCACTCATGGGTGGCGCGGCACGCCGGGTCATCCAGCAGATACCAGTCCAGCTGTCCCTTGAAATCCCACTCGTGCCACTGGGGAAGCTCACTGCCCATGAACAGCAGCTTTTTCCCGGGGTGGCACAGCATGTAGGCGTAGAAGCCCCGGACGCCCGCCAGCTGCCGCCAGTCGTCGCCGGGCATCTTGCCCCGGAGACTGCCCTTCATGTGCACCACCTCGTCGTGGGACAGGGGCAGCACGTAGTTTTCCGAGAAGGCGTAGACCATGGAGAACGTCACGTCCCGGTGGTGGAACTGGCGGAAGTAGGGGTCCATCTTCAGATAGTGGCACAGGTCGTTCATCCAGCCCATGTTCCACTTCAGGTTGAAGCCCAGACCGCCCTGCTCCGGCGGGTACGTCACCAGCGGCCACGCCGTGGACTCCTCCGCCACCATCAGCACCGTGGGATCCGCCGCGAAGGCGGCGCGGTTCAGCTCCCGCAGGAACTCGATGGCCTCCAGGTTCTCCCTGCCGCCGTCCTTGTTGGGACGCCACGCGCCGCCCTGCCGGTCATAGTCCAGATACAGCATGGAAGCCACCGCGTCCACCCGCAGACCGTCGATGTGGTACTCCCGCAGCCAGTACACGGCGGAGGAGAGGAGAAATTCCTTCGTCTCCGGCTTGCCGAAGTCAAAGACGCGGGTGCCCCAGCCGGCGTGCTCCCATTTCAGCGGGTCGCTGTACTCGTAGAGGCAGGTGCCGTCGAACTCGATCAGACCGTGGCTGTCCTTGCAGAAGTGGGCGGGCACCCAGTCGAGGATAACGCCCACGCCCACCCGGTGCAGCGCGTCGATAAGAGCCATGAAGTCGTGGGGCGTGCCGTAGCGGCTGGTGGGGGCGAAGTAGCCGGTACACTGATAGCCCCAGCTGTCGTCCAGCGGGTACTCCGTCACCGGCAGCAGCTCCACGAAGTTGTAGCCCATGGACTTCACGTAGGCGGGCAGCTCCTTCGCCAGCTCCAGATAGCTGAGACTGGTGCCGTCCTCATGGTGCCGCCACGAGCCGAGATGCACCTCGTAGATCAGCAGCTCGCCGTCCACCGGCGGGTGCTCCCGCCGCCTGTCCAGCCACGCCTGATCCCGCCACGCGTAGCCGCCGATGTCGTATACCTTGCTGTCCGTCCCCGGACGGGTAGCGGCGTGGAAGGCGTAGGGGTCCGCCTTCCAGACGGCCCTGCCGTCCGCGCCGGTGATCACGTACTTATAGCTGTCGTACACGGCGGCGTTCTCCGCCGTCAGCGACCACACGCCGTCCTTGTCGCGGTGCATTTCTGCGCCCTGCCAGCCGTTAAAATCTCCGGAGAGCGAAACGCTCCGGGCGTGGGGAGCCCACACCCGGAAGGTATAGCCCTTCTCCGCCGGGTGTGCGCCGAAATACTTGTAGGCGTCGTGCGCCGGGTAGTGCGTCATGGTACTCTCTCCTTATCGCAATCACACGGTAGAACGGTATCACACGGGCGGCGGTAAAGACCGCGAAACCGGTCGTCCCGCCTGTCGGTATCGTTACCGATTATTGTACCCCTTTTTGCCGCCGCCGTCAACAAACGGCACCTCTCTTTTGCCAAAATAGGCGGAAAAAGGAGACGCGGCTCCCGCCGTGTCTCCCGTATCGCTCAGTCTTCCTCCTGTTGCACGGCACTGCCGCCGTCCAGACCGAAATCGTCCGCCACGCTGGCGGTGTCCCGGCGCAGCATCGTCTCCATCACCTGAATGTCGCTGGCGATGTCCATGGCGTCGGTGCGGTACAGCGCGTCCAGCTGGTGCTCGAAGCCCGCCACAATGGAATCCATGGTCTTTTCGATCTTCGCCTTGGCTTGGGACAGATTCTCGCCGCTGACGCCCGCCTCCTCGAAGTTGGCGTAGTTCTCCATGAGCTTCAGCGTGGTGGGCAGGTAGTAGTTCAGAAACGTGCTTGCCGCGGCGCGCTTCTCCTCGTTCTCCTCCACCAGCTTGAAGATCCGCCCGGACAGCTGCTCCAGCCGATCCAGCTTGGCACTGAGAGCCTCGTCCGCGATGCGGTCGTTCAGCTCCCGTATCTGCCGCAGGATACCGGCGTAGCCCTCCGGGGCGGTCTGGACGGGGCTTTCCTGCTCCGCCCTGGCGCGCCGCGCCGCGTCAAAGTACGCGGAGGCGGCGTCCTGCGAGCGGAACAGCATACCGCTGCCCATGTCAATATAGGCCTCGTCGCCCCAGAGACCCTTTTCCAGCATGGCGTTCATGTCCTTCTCCACCCGGCGGCGGGACACGTCGGCGGCACGCGCCAGATAGTCCAGCGGCACCGCCTGCTTCTGCCCCGCCGTGCGGAGATACGTGGCGAACCGCCGCTGGCGGCGTTTGATGACGCCGCTGCCCAACAGCAGCGACGCACCGCCCGCCAGCATACCCACCGGGTAGAAGATCTGCCGCAGCAGATACATCCATTCGCCGTACTCAATGGCATAGCCGAGGGTGAAGTCCAGCTGCCGCAGCAGGAAAAGCGCGCCCACGATGCCCAGCACCGCGCCCACGGTCTTCATGATCTTGCCGCTGCGGGCGGAGTATTCCGGCGTCCGCGTCACCTGCTGCACCGTCTTTTGGGCGGCATCGCTTCGCGCCGTCTGGCGGCGCACCTTCTTCTTGCCGCCCTCGCTCAGCTTCATCAGCAGCAGGATAAGCCCCACCGGCCACGCCACGGCGAACATCACCGCAATAAATATCCACGCCCCCAGATCGTTGTCGTTCTTTTTGGGAGGGGCAGGCTGCAAACCGCCGTTCCCGTCGTACTCGTAGCTCATTTTTCCGGCTCTCCCTTTTTCCGCAGCTTCGTTTTGTTGCCCTTTTCGTCCACGATGTAGGTATTCTCCAGCACGTCCCGGGCGTTTCTCATAACGGCGTTCAGATACTCCTGCCGCAGCACGTCCCGCTCGGCGATCTCCTCCTCCGTCAGCCCCTCTGCCTTCGCCTTGCGCGCCAGCTCGTTGATGCGGTCTATCCTGCTCTTTTCCACTGCCCATGACCTCTTTTCTGTTTGGCTTAGAAATCTATTATAGCACACCGGTGCGACATTCGCAACGGTGCAGCGGCTCAGTTTGTCGAGAAACCCCACTGTGCGTGCAGTTTTTCTTTCTCACAGGGGGAGCTCGAGGGGGCAAAGCCCGCCTCGAATCGGATCAAATGCCGCGCTAAGCCTTGCTCTGCAAGGCGTGCGTGGAGCGAAGCGACTATTTTCGTGCCGCTTCGCGGCACGAAAATAACGGCATTATTTCAGGCTGTCGAGAAAAGCCGGCGGCTTTTTCGACAGCCTGAAGCCGCCGTCATACGGAGGTATGACGGCGGCTCGTGCAGGTTAGCTTGTGACGCGCAGCAGGCATTTGACCTCCGTGCTGCCGATCTTGATGGTCAGCGTGGTCTCGCCCCGGCTGACGGCTTTTATGGTGCCGTCCGACGTGACGGTGGCGACGGAGCTATTGCCGCTGCTCCACGTGGCGGTCATGTCGGTGCCCTTCACGGTCATGGTGCAGCTGATGCCCGCCGGCAGGGACACGTCAAAGGAGCCGTTGCTGGGCTTGATGGTGGTGCCGAACTCGCTCTCCAGCGTCAGCTTGCTCACGTCCACGCTGCCGGTGCTGGGCTTGGTGGTGCTGTCGCTGGGCTTCGTGGTATCGTTGGGCTTCGTGGTGTCGCTGGGCTTCGTGGTGTCGTCGGGCTTCGTGGTGGTGCTGCCGCTGGGAGCGTCGCTCTCGTCCTTCACCGTGACGGTGCAGGTGACGGACTCGCCGTTCACCGTAGCGGTGATCACAGCGTTGCCCTTGGCGACTGCCGAGACCTCGCCGGAGGCGGTGACGCTTGCCACGGTGGGCGCGCTGCTGCTCCATGCGGCGGCGTCCTCCGTGCCGTTGACCTTCAAATCGTCCTTATCGCCCACGTTCAGCACCAGCACGGTGCGGTTCAGGGAGATGGTGGGCACCACGGGGGTGTCGTCCGGCGTGGTGACGGTGTCGTTGGGCGTGTCCACATCGGTGATGGGGGGCTTCTCGCCGCCCACGGCGTCCTTGATGCGATCCCCGAAGATCAGCCACACCACCAGTGCCGCCAGCAGGATCAGCACCAGAACCACCACGGGGCCCACGATGCTGGGCGTTTTCCGGCGGCTGCTCTCGGCGGCGCGGCGGCCCTTGTGCTTCCGCAGCTTGCCGCTGTAATACGCCTCGTCCTCCTCGCAGAAGGGGCAGGTCTTATAGCTGTCGGAGAACATTTCTCCGCACTTGGGGCATTTGATGAGACTCATATCGGAAACCTCCATACAGGGCGTTGGATTTACATAATACATATAATACTCATTTTGCCCCGCCGCGTCAACTGCATTTCTTGGAAATTCATCCTTTTTTTACAACACGCTGCGCCGCCCCTTGCTTTTCCCCCTGTCATTTTCTATAATACAGGCAGAGAAAAATGCGGGGAGGCGCGACTATGAACACCATTTTTATCGGTATTGCCGGCGGCACCGGCAGCGGCAAGACCACGCTCACCGAGCATCTGGCGGCGCGGTTCGGCAGCGACATCAGCGTGGTGCACCACGACAACTATTACAAGCGGCAGGACAGACCCTTCGCCGAGCGGTGCCTGCAAAACTACGACCATCCCGACGCCTTCGACACCGACCTGATGGTCGCCGATCTGAAGGCGTTGAAGCGGGGCGAGACGATCCGCTGTCCCGTGTACGACTACGCCCTCCACAACCGCACCGACGACACGGTGGAGGTCAAGCCCACCAAGGCGGTCATCGTGGAGGAGATCCTCATCTTCCAGAACAAAGCCCTCCGCGACCTGCTGGACATCAAGATCTTCGTGGAGACGGACGCCGACGTGCGTATTCTGCGCCGCGCCCTCCGGGACGTGGAGGAGCGGGGACGCTCACTGGAATCGGTGGTGAACCAGTATCTGACCACCGTGAAGCCCATGCACGAGCAGTTTGTGGAGCCTACCCGCAAGTTCGCGGACATCATCGTGCTGGAGGGCGGGCACAATCTGGTGGCTCTTGACATGATCATGCAGCGCATCGCCACCCACATCCGGGAGAACTGACATGGGCAGAACGGTTCGGCGCGTTTTGACCGCGCTTTGTCTGGCGGCAGCGGCGTTTTTCCTGCTGCCCCTGTGGGCGGGCATCGTCCACTTCGGTATGCTCTGGCCGTCGTTTTTACTGCTGCTGGCGGCGGCGTGGCTCACGTGGCCGGGATTCTTCCGCCGCCTGCTGCGCCCCCGATGGCTCCGGCGGCTGGTGAGCTGCGTGATCGCCGTGTGCATGACCGCCATCCTCGTGACGGTGGGTCGCATGGCTCTTGCCGCCGCTGACCGCCCCGCCCAGGGGCAGGAATGTACCGTGGTGGTGCTGGGCTGTCAGGTGTTCCCGGACGGACACCCCAGCCTCATGCTCCGGGGACGCATACAGGCGGCGTACCGCTACCTGACCGACCACCCGGAGGCGGTGTGCATCGCCTCCGGCGGACAGAACGGCAGCGAGCCGGTCAGCGAGGCGCAGTGCATCCGCGACACGCTGGTGTCCATGGGTATCGCGCCGGAGCGCATTCTGCTGGAGGATCGCTCCCGCTCCACGGAGGAGAATCTGGCGTTCTCCGCCCGGCTTATCGCTGAGCAGGGGCTGCCCACGGCAGTGGCTGTCGCCTCCGACAACTTCCACCAGCTCCGCGCCGCCATCTGGGCGCAGCGCAGCGGGCTGACGCCCTACTCCGACGGCTGCGCCAGCCCGTGGTTCCTGACGGCGGGGTACTGGGCGCGGGAGACGGCGGCACTGCTGTATATGCTGGTGACGGGCGGATGAGAGGCTGCCGGAGGGGCGGCGGAGCGGTTAGTGTACATTAACCAAAAACCTTGTATTTCCACGGAAAATGGACTTGATTTTTTCGCCATTCATGGTACAATGTCCTTACAATCTTAATGGAGGTACATACTATGGCTTATCAGATCGGTTCTGCTTGCGTGAGCTGCGGTGCTTGCGCTGATGCTTGCCCCGTGGGTGCTATTTCTCAGGGTGATGATCGTTACGTCATCGACGCCGGTGCTTGCCTGGACTGCGGTTCCTGCGCCGACACCTGTCCCAACGGTGCTATCAGCCCCGCTGAGTAATTAACTCAAGCAACGACAAGAGAAAGTGACCGGCTCTGCCGGTCACTTTTTTGTATCCCGATAAACCCCATCGCGTGTGCATTCTTTCTTCCTCACAGGGGGAGCTCGAGGGGGCAAAGCCCGCCTCGAATCGGATCAAATGCCGCGCTAAGCCTTGCTCTGCAAGGCGTGCGTGGAGCGAAGCGAATATTTTCGTGCCGCGAAGCGGCACGAAAATAACGGCATTATTTCAGGCTGTCGAGAAAAGCCGACGGCTTTTTCGACAGCCTGAAAGTGACCGGCTCCGCCGGTCACTTTTTTGCGTTCGCTGCCGGTCACTTTTTTGCGTTTCGATAAACCCCGCCGCACACTTTCCTGTTGCCGAAACGGCGGTTCCGTATTACAATAGGAAAAAACGCGCAGGGAGGTGACGCTGTGGAGCATTGGGACGAGCTGTGGCGGGGCGGCTATCGCTTCTGCTTCGGTGACGGTGCCTTCAAGCCCTCCACCGACACGTTCCTGCTGGGCGGCTTCGCCCAGGTGCGGCAGGGGGAGCGGGTGTGCGATCTGGGCGCGGGCATGGGGCTGCTGGGACTGCTGCTGCTGGCGCGGGAGGCGACGCTCCGCGTGACGAACGTGGATGTCAGCGAGCGCGCCTGCGCCATGGCGCGGCAGACCGCCGCGGTCAACGGTCTGGAGGAGCGCGTCACCGTTCTGTGCGCCGACCTGCGGCGGCGGGAGCAGCTGCCCGAGGCCAACAGCTTCGACCTCTGCACCGCCAACCCGCCCTACTTCCCCTCCGCTGCCGGCCGCGTGGCGGCGGGACAGCGGGGTGCCGCCCGTGCCGAGCTGACGTGTACCTTCGATGAGCTGTGCACTGCGGCGGCGTATCTGCTCCGCAGCGGCGGACGGTTCTCCGTGGTGCACCGGGCGGAGCGCACCGCCGAGCTGCTGGAGACGCTGCGCCGCCACCGGCTGGAGCCGAAGGAGCTGCGCTTCGTCCAAAAGAACAGTGCCGCCCCGCCCCGGCTGGTGCTGCTCACCTGCCGCCGCGACGGCGGCACGGGGCTGACAGTGCACACGCCGCTGCTGCTGCAAAACGATGACGGCAGCGACAGTGACGAGCTGCGCCGTATTTATTTCAGAGACAGGGGGTAGATCCCAATGGCAGGTATCCTATATCTTGTGGCCACGCCCATCGGCAATCTGGGGGACTTCTCGCCCCGCGCCGTAGAGACGCTGGCGCAGGCGGATTTCATCGCCGCCGAGGACACCCGTGTGTCCGTCAAGCTGCTGAATCACTTCGACATCAAAAAGCCGCTGGTCAGCTACCACGAGCACAACCGCGCCGCCGCAGGGCAGGCGATCCTGACGCGGCTGCTCTCCGGCGAGACGTGTGCGCTGGTGACGGACGCCGGCACCCCGGCGATCAGCGACCCCGGACAGGAGCTGGTGACGCTGTGCGCCGAAAACGGCGTCACCGTGCAGGCGATCCCCGGCTGCTGCGCCGCTGTCGCCGCGCTGGCGGTCTCCGGACTGGACACGCGGCGGTTCACCTTCGAGGGCTTTCTGCCCTCCGGGCGGAAGGAACGCCGCGCCGCCTTGGAGGAGCTGACCGGCGAGACGCGCACCATGGTCTTTCACGAGGCACCCCACCGCCTGCGCCAGACGCTGGCGGACATGGCGGAGCTGCTGGGGGACCGCCCTGCGGCACTCTGCCGCGAGCTGACGAAGCTCCACGAGGACACCGTCCGCACCACACTGGCACAGGTGGCCGCCTACTATGCCGCCAACGAGCCGCGCGGCGAGTACGTGCTGGTGGTGGCGGGACGGGAAAAGCAGACCGCTCCCGCCCTGACGCTGGAGGAGGGCGTGGCGCGGGTGCTTGCCCTCCGCGACGGCGGCATGAAGCTGAAGGACGCCGTCCGCCGCGTGGCGGACGACACCGCCCTGCCCCGCAACGCGCTGTACGACGCCGCGCTCCACGCATAAAAACGCAAAAACGCCGGAGAAGCTCTCCGGCGTTTTTCGCGCCCTTCCGCCCCTTTCCCCCGCAAACACCCGCCGCCCGGGGCGGCACCGCGAACCGTGTCGCAGCTTTTGGAAATAACCGCCGCCTCCGGCGCGTACACTGCCCCAAGGGGGTGGTCGTGTGGCGATGGGCGTTGTGTGGACGGTGATGGTGACGTCCGCGCTGCTGTGGGGCGGCGCGACGGGACGGCTGACGGCGGTGACGGCGGCGGCTCTGGAGGGCGCGGGCGCGGCGGTGGAGCTGACGCTGTCCATGGCGGGGGCGTTGTGCCTGTGGTCGGGGGTGCTGGAGCTGATGGAGCGCAGCGGCATGGCGGCCGGCTTGAGCCGCCTGCTCCGCCCCTTGCTCCGCCGCCTTCTGCCCAAGGCGGGGGCGGACGGCGAAACGCTGGACGCCCTCAGTGCCAACGTCAGTGCCAACCTGCTGGGGCTGGGCAACGCCGCTACGCCGGCGGGTATCCGTGCGGCGCGGCGCATGGCGGCGGGCTGCCGCGGTACCGCCAGCGACGAGCTGTGCCGCCTTGTGGTGCTGAATACCGCCTCGATCCAGCTGCTGCCCTCCACGGTGGCGGCGATCCGGGGCGGGCTGGGCTGCGCCGCACCGCTGGACATCCTCCCGGCGGTGTGGCTGTCCTCGGCGGTGTCGGTGGCGGCGGGACTGACGGCGGCGGGACTGCTCCGCCGCCTGTGGAGGTCGTGACATGGAACGGCTTTCCGCCTGTATCCTGCCGGGGCTTCTGTGCCTTGCGGCATTGTGGGGCTGCCGCCGCCGTGTGGACGTGTACGACGCACTCACCACCGGCGGCAGGGAGGGGCTTCGGGTGGCGGCGTCCATCCTCCCCGCCCTGTGCGCGCTGCTGACGGCGGTGTATATGCTCCGCGCCTCCGGTGCGCTGGACGCGCTGGCGACGCTGCTGACGCCGCTTTTGACCGCGCTGGGCGTTCCGCCGGAGACGGCACCGCTGCTGCTGGTGCGCCCCCTGTCCGGCTCCGGGGCGTTGGCGGTGGGCAGCGAGCTGATGCGGCAGTACGGCACCGACAGCTATACCGGCAGATGCGCCGCCGTCATGCTGGGCAGCACGGAGACGACCTTCTACACCGTCGCCGTGTACTTCGGTGCCGCCGGCATCAAGCGCAGCCGCTATACCGTTCCCGCCGCCCTGACGGCGGACGCGGCGGCGTATTTGGCGTCCGCCCTCGCCGTCCGCCTCTGCTTCGGCACATGAAAAAAGCGCACCCGTAGGTGCGCTTTTTGCGTATGGTCACATTTTCTCCGGCGCGGAGCAGCCGATGAGCGTCATGCCGTTTTTCAGTACGGCGCGGGCGGTGTCCGCCAGCTTCAGCCGGGATAGCAGCACGTTCTCCGCCTCGCCCTTGATGCGGCAGGCGTTGTAGAACTTGTGGAACGCGGCGGCCAGCTCCACCAGATAGCGGTTGATAAAACTGGGGTCGTAGTCCCGCGCCGCCAGATACACCACGGCGGGGTACTGCGCCAGCTGCTTGATGAGGGCTTTCTCCTCATCGGCGGTCAGCACGGACAGCTCCGCCTCCGCGGCGGCGGGCACCGTGTAACCCTCGGCGGCGAGAGCCTTCAGCAGCGTGCAGATGCGGGCGTAGGCGTACTGGACGTAGTACACCGGATTCTCGCTGTCCTCCCGGACGGCAAGACCGAGATCGAACTCCATCTGCGTCTCCGGCTTGGCGTTGAAGAACCAGCGGCAGGCGTCCACGGGGATCTCGTCCAGCAGGTCGGTAAGGCTGATGGCCTTGCCGGTGCGCTTGGACATACGCACCACCTCACCGTCCCGCACCAGCTTCACCAGCTGCATCAGCACGATGTCCAGCCGGTGCTCGCCGTCCAGCCCCAGCGCGTCCATGGCACCCTTCAGCCGCGCCACGTGGCCGTGGTGGTCGGCACCCCAGATATTGATGACCTTGTCAAAGCCCCGGACGGCGAATTTGTTCCGGTGATAGGCGATGTCGGCGGCGAAGTAGGTATAAAACCCGTTGGCGCGGCGGAGCACGTCGTCCTTCAGACCCAGCTTCTCGATCGCCTCGTCGCTCTTTCCCTCCCGGCGCAGCTGCGATGCCAGGATCTCCGAGGTTTTCAGCCACAGCGCGCCGTCCTTTTCGTAGGTGTAGCCCTTGTCCGTCAGAGCCTGCACGGACTCGGCGACGTAGCCGCTCTCGTGGAGAGAGGACTCAAAGAACCACTGGTCGTACCGGATGCCGTACCGCGCCAGATCGGACTTCATCTTGGGGATATTCACGCTAAGACCGAACTGCGCCAGCGCGTCGTGGCGCGTCCTTTCGTCGCAGTCCAGATACCTGTCGCCCTCTTTTTCATAGAACGCCTGCGCCAGCTCCCGGATGTCGTCACCGTGGTAGCCGTCCTCCGGGAACTCCACCGCGTCCTCGCCCTTGATGATCTGGAAATACCGTGCCTCCAGGCTCTTGGCGAACTTCTCGATCTGGTTGCCCGCGTCGTTGACGTAGAACTCGCGCCACACGTGGGCACCGGACTTTTGCAGCACGCTTGCCAGCGTGTCGCCCAGTACGCCGCCCCGGGCGTTGCCCATGTGCATGGGGCCGGTGGGGTTGGCGGAGACGAACTCCACCATGTACTTCTTCCCGGCGAGGGAATCGTTCTCGCCGTACTTCTCTCCCGCACTCTCGATGGCGGCAACGGTGTCGGTGAACCACTTGGCGCCCAGCCGGAAGTTCATAAAGCCGGGGCCTGCGATCTCCACGGAGGTGAAGTAGCTGCCCTCCAGCGTCATGTTGTCGATGAGGGTCTGCGCCACCTGCCGGGGGTTCATCTTCATGGCCTTTGCCGCCGCCAGACAGAAGGTGGTGGTATAGTCGCCGTTGGCGGTGTCCTTGGGGATCTCCACCGCCGGCTCCACGGTGATACCGGCGGGCAGCAGCCCCGCCGCCGCGGTCTTTTCATACGCGGCCACTGTCAGCTGCCGCACCTGCGCCTTGGCGTTGTCGATCATGTTCATATATCCTTCTCCTCTTTCGTCAGTGTCAGCTCCAGACACAGGGCGGACAACGCCTGTGTGCCCAAAAGCAGTGTATACGTCAGTGTGATGCGCCCCTCACCCCGCCGGGGCAGGTGCCACGCGACCTCCTTGGTGTCCACGTGCAGCGTCAGTGCGCCGCCGTCGCTGCCGGTGATCTGGGTCACCGTCTGCCGCTTGGGATCCAGCAGCAGCCCGTAGCCGCCGTCCTTGGATTCGGTGATGACCACCGCCCGGTGCTCCTTCGTCTCCAGCCGGATCTCCGACGCCACGCCGCTGCCGTCCGCCTCGTTCTGCGCCGTGTAGCGCAGGCGGTGACCGTACTCCGTGACCTCCAGCGTGCCGGTGCCCCGGAAGGTCAGCTCATCCACGCCGCCGGCGAAATTACTGCGGCTGCGCGCCAGAACACGTACCTTTTCCATGTCAGTACCTCTCAATGTCCACGTGCTGCACCGCGTCCTCCAGAGGGCGGCGCAGGAACTGCCCCGCCAGCACGCCGAAGTCCTCCGGCCGGTCGCTGGCGTAGAGCGTCAGCTCGCCATGCGCCCGCTGGGACAGCAGACCGCGCCCGTCCAGTTCGCGGCGCAGAGCCTGCGCCGCCGCCGCGCCGGAGTCCACCAGCGTGACGCCGCTGCCCATGATGCTTGCGATGATCTCCGATAGCAGCGGATAGTGGGTGCAGCCCAGAATAAGCGTGTCGATCCCGGTGGCGCGAAGGGGCGCGAGGTATTCTGCCGCAACGGTTTCGATGACCGTATCACCGGGGCGGAACCGCCCGTTTTCCACCAGCGGCACGAACAGGGGGCACGCCTTGGCGTACACCTGGATGTCGCCGTCCAGCGCGGACAGGCACCGCTCGTAGGCACCGGAGCGGACGGAGGCGGCGGTGGCGATAAGCCCCACCTTCTTGTTCCGGGTGACCTGCGCCGCCGCGGCGCAGGCGGGCTCCACCACGCCCAGAATGGGGATGTCGCTCTCTGCCGCCAGAACCGGCAAAGCGTTGGTGGACACGGTGCCGCACGCCACCAGCAACGCCTTCACATCGAAGGTGCGGAGGAAGCGGACGTCCTGCCGCGCATAGCGGAGAAGTATCTCCGCAGAGCGTCCGCCGTAGGGGACACGGGACGTGTCTCCGAAGTATATAATGTTCTCAGAGGGGAGGATGCTGCGTATCTCCCGCACGGCGGTGAGCCCGCCGAGACCGGAGTCGAACACCCCGATGGGTCGCTGATCCATGAGAATTTGCCTCCCTGACTTTCGCAAAGTCCAATAGAAATCATACCTGCACAAAGGGTTGATGTTCAAGGTGTACACAGGATACACCAGTATAACTAATACATTGTACTATGTTTCACGCGTTGATACAAGCTAAAAATTGGCGCGTCTGCTCATTTTTTCTGTGGCAATCGTGAGCGGAACGTGCTATAATCGTGGAAATGAAGTTTTCGGCACGACGGAGGTGGCATGATGGAACTGAAAATGACGGAGAAGCAGTTCCGGCGTCTGCTGGATCTGGTATACATCGGCAACTGGGTGCTGAACTCCACCCGGGGCGACGACCGCATCAAGGAATACGATCAGGTGGAGAGCCTGGTGTTCGCCCACTGCCTCGACCACGGCATGGCCCCGCTGACGGAGCTGTACCAGGGGGAGCTGATCCCCTCCCGCGCCTTCGCCGACGGCGGCATACACGAGGCGATCATGGCGTATGAGGACACCACGTTTTTCGAGATCTTGGCGCAGGAGCTGGCGTTGCGGGACATGGACGATCCCCCCATCACGCCGGAGAACTACGACGAGATCATGGCGCGGATGGAGACGTATCTGGGCGAATTTGAACAGCACGGCACGGACAACATCACCGTGGAGATGGAGGAATAAAAAATGACCGGCAAAGCCGGTCATTTTTGCGCCTTTGCGTCCTTCTGCGGCGGGGGTGTCAGTCTGCGGGGGTGTATTCCTCGTAGCGGAAGGTAAGCCCGTTCTCCTCCATGGGGGCGGAGCGGGCGGCGAGGTGCCAGCGGGGGTCGTCCTCCAGCGGGGGGAAAAAGGCGTCGGCACCGCCGTCGGCGGCGATGCGGGTGACAAAGACACGCCGGCACAGGGGCAGCAGCTGGCGGTAGACGCTCTCGCCGCCGATGACCCACGCGTCCTCGCCGGCGGCGCGGACGGCGTCCTCCACGGAGTGCACCACCTGCGCGTTTTCGGCGGTGAAGGCGCGCTCGGAGGTCAGGACGAGGTTGCGGCGGCCGGGAAGCCCCCTGCCGCCGGGGAGGGATTGGAGCGTTTTCCGCCCCATGAGGACGGTGTGACCGGAGGTGAGGGTCTTGAAGTGCTTCAGGTCGGCGGGCAGGTGGAACAGCAGCCGGTTATCCCTGCCGATGCCCCACCGCTCGTCCACGGCAACGATGGCGTACATACGGCTCCCTCCCTCAGATCGCCACGGGGATCTTGTCCTCGAAGGGCTGGGGGTCGTAGCCCTCCAGCGAGAAGCTGTCCCGCGTGAACCGGTAGAAATCGGTAACGGACTTGTCCATCACGAAGCGGGGAGCGGGACGCTCGTCCTGCTCCAGCAGCCTTTCGATGATGGGCACGTGGCGGTCATAGATATGGGCGTCGGCGATAACATGGACAAGCTCGCCCGCTTGCAGCCCGGACACCTGCGCCATCATGTGGACCAGCACGCTGTACTGCACCACGTTCCAGTTGTTTGCCGCCAGCATATCCTGACTGCGCTGGTTCAAAATGGCGTTGAGGGTGTTGCCGGAGACGTTGAAGGTCATGGAGTAGGCGCAGGGGTAGAGAGCCATCTCGTGAAGGTCGGCGAAGTTATAGATATTCGTCAGAATACGGCGGCTGGCGGGGTTGTGCTTCAGGTCGTACAGCACCCGATCCACCTGATCCATCTCGCCCTCCGGGTACTGGTGCTTCACGGAGAGCTGGTAGCCATACGCCTTGCCGATGGAGCCGCTCTCGTCCGCCCAGCTGTCCCAGATGTGACCCCGCAGGTCGTGGATGTTGTTGGACTTCTGCTGCCAGATCCACAGCAGCTCGTCGATGCACGTCTTGAAGAACGTGCGGCGGACGGTGAGGATGGGGAACTCCTCCTGCAAATTATAGCGGTTGACGATGCCGAATTTCTTTACCGTGTGGGCGGGGGTGCCGTCGTCCCAGTGGGGACGGACGTTCTGCTCCGTGTCCCAGACGCCGTGGGTCAGGATCTCCCGGCAATTCTCCTTGAAAATGCGGTCTGCGTAGCTCATGGTCGCGCCCTCCTGTGTGATTTTCTTTATTGTAGCACAGGCGGGGAGGGGGGTCAATGAAGAATGATAAGCACTGGGGAGTTTAGGGGACGGATTGCCACGCCAGTGTGAGCACTGGCTCACAATGACAGGGGCACCGGGACTGGCTCGGAATGACAGGACAAAACCGTTTCCCCGGCAGACAGCGGCAGCATTACCCTTGGAGATAGGAGCCATTAAGAATTAGGGGTTGAAAGTTTCAAATTCCTTAGTATAATATTTCATGGATAAATATGAGGAGGTATCTCCATGACTTATGATGTAATGATTATCGGCGCAGGCCCCGGCGGGATCTTCTCCGCCTATGAACTGATGAAGCGGAAGCCGGAGTGGAAGGTGGCGGTGCTGGAGGCGGGCAACCCGCTGGAAAAGCGGCACTGTCCCATTGACGGCGACAAGATCAAGTCCTGCATCCACTGCAAGACCTGCGCCATTATGAACGGCTTCGGCGGCGCGGGCGCGTTCTCCGACGGCAAATACAACCTGACCAACGAGTTCGGCGGCACGCTGTACGAGTACATCGGCAAGCAGAAGGCCATGGAGCTGATGCGCTACGTGGACGACATCAACGTGGCCTGCGGCGGCGCGGGCACCAAGCTGTACTCCACGGCGGACAGCGGTTTCAAGCGGCTGTGCCTGCAAAATAACCTGCACCTGCTGGACGCCTCCGTGCGCCATCTGGGCACGGACATCAACTACAAGGTGCTGGAAAATCTCTACGCCCAGCTGAAGGAGCACGTGGAGTTCCACTTCCTGACGCCGGTGAAGGCGTTGAACGTGGCGGAGGACGGCACCTACGAGGCGGAGACGGACAAGGGCACCTTCGTGGGGCGCAAGTGCATCATCTCCGTGGGGCGCAGCGGCAGCAAGTGGATGGAGTCCGTGTGCGACGCGCTGGACATCCCCACCAAGTCCAACCGGGTGGACATCGGCGTGCGGGTGGAGCTGCCCGCCGAGGTGTTCGCCCCCATCACCGATGAGCTGTACGAGAGCAAGATCGTCTATAAGACGGAGAAGTATCAGGACAAGGTGCGGACGTTCTGTATGAACCCCCGGGGCGCGGTGGTGAACGAGAACACCAACGGCATCGTCACCGTCAACGGTCACAGCTATGAGGACCCTGCGCTGCATACGGAGAACACCAACTTCGCCCTGCTGGTGTCCAAGCACTTCACGGAGCCGTTCCGGGACAGCAACGGCTACGGCGAGAGCATCGCACGGCTCAGCAATATGCTGGGCGGCGGCGTGATGGTGCAGCGGTTCGGCGACCTGATCCGCGGACAGCGCAGCACCCCCAAGCGCATTGAAAAGGGATTCATGTCCCCCACGCTGGCGGCCACCCCCGGCGATCTGAGTCTGGTGATGCCCAAGCGTATTCTGGACGGCATCATCGAGATGATCTACGCACTGGACAAGATCGCCCCCGGCACCGCCAGCGACGACACGCTGCTCTACGGCGTGGAGGTGAAGTTCTACAACATGGAGGTGGCGTTGGACGAGAATCTGGAGACGCCCCACAAGGGACTGTTCGTCATCGGCGACGGCAGCGGCGTGACCCACTCCCTGTCCCACGCGTCTGCCAGCGGCGTGTACGTGGCGCGGTATCTGGCGGAAAACGAGTAAGAAGCACGAAGCCGGGACGGCACTGCCGTCCCGGTTTTTCGTTTGTCTTTGCAGGGGGAGTATGGTACAATACGGGGAGAGCTTACGGCAGAGGAGGGAGAACGGATGGCGGACATGAGCACGGATGTGCGGTATATCAAGGGCGTGGGCGAGGCGCGTGCCAAGGCGATGGAAAAGCTGGGCATACGGACGCTGGGCGACCTGCTGGAATACTATCCCCGGCGGTGGGAGGACAGGTCGCGGCTGTTTGCCATCCGGGAGCTGCCGGAGGGGGAGTACGCCTGCTGTAAGGCCATGATCGCCCAGCGGCCGCAGGGGTCGCGTATCCCCGGCGGGCGGACGCTGGTGCGGGTGCGGGCGGTGGACGACGGCGGCGTGCTGGATGTGGCGTTCTTCAATCAGGGGTATCGGGAGAGCAGCCTGCACACGGGGGAGACGTATATCTTCTACGGCAGGGCGGAGGGCGGCGGCGCACGGCGCAGAATGGTGAACCCGCTGCTGGAGACGGAGGGAAAGCAGCTGCTGACCGGGCGCATTATGCCGGTGTACCCGCTGACGGCGGGGCTGACGCAGGTGATGATGGCAAAGGCGGTGCGGCAGGGGCTGGACGAGTGCCGGGAGCTGCCGGAGGACGTGCTGCCCGACGAGGTGCGGCAGGCGTACCGGCTGTGCTACGCCGGGTTCGCCTATGAGAACATCCATTTCCCGGCGTCGCCGGAGGCGTTGGAGACGGCGCGGCGGCGGCTGGTGTTCGAGGAGCTGTTCACGTTGAGCTGCGGTCTGTCGCTGCTGCGGCAGCGGCGGCAGGACGTGCAGGGGCCGCAGTGCGGCGCGGTGGACATGGGGGCGTTTTACGACGCGCTGCCCTTTGCCCTGACGGGGGCGCAGAAGCGCGCCATCGGCGAGGCGGTGGGCGATATGGCGTCCGGACGACCCATGAACCGGCTGTGTCAGGGGGACGTGGGCAGCGGCAAGACCATGGTGGCGGCGGCGTGCGCGTGGTTCGCCGCCCGGAACGGGTGGCAGTCGGCGTTGATGGCACCCACGGAGATACTGGCGCGGCAGCATTATGCGACGCTTGCGCCGCTGTTTGCGCGGTTCGGTCTGCCCTGCGCGCTGCTGACGGGCTCCACCCCCGCCAAGGAGCGGCGGGCGGTGCTGGCGGGGCTGGACAGCGGGGAGATCGCGCTGTGCATCGGCACCCACGCGCTGCTGACGGAGGACGTGCAGTACCACCGGCTGGGGCTGGTCATCACCGACGAGCAGCACCGGTTCGGGGTGGATCAGCGTTCCGCGCTGGCGCAGAAAGGGCGTTCGCCCCACCTGCTGGTGCTGTCCGCCACGCCCATACCCCGGACGCTGGCACTGATCATCTACGGCGATCTGGATGTGTCCGTTATCGACGAGCTGCCGCCGGGACGGCAGCGTGTGGAGACGTTCGCGCTGGGGGAGAGATACCGGCAGCGGCTGAACGGCTTTATCCGGAAGCAGGTGCAGGAGGGGCATCAGGTGTTCGTCGTGTGCCCGCTGGTGGGCGAGGACGGCGAGGCAGCGGACGAGCGGAAGGCGGTGACCGCCTACGCCAAGGCGTTGCAGGAGGAGACGTTCCCGGAGCTGCGCGTGGCGGTGCTCCACGGGCGGATGAAGCCCAAGGAGAAGGAGAAGGTCATGGCGTCCTTCGCCGCCGGTGAGAGCGACATTCTGGTGTCCACCACGGTGGTGGAGGTGGGCGTGGACGTGCCCAACGCCACGCTGATGGTGGTGGAGAACGCCGACCGGTTCGGCTTGAGCCAGCTGCACCAGCTGCGGGGGCGCGTAGGGCGCGGAAAGGCGCAGAGCTGGTGCGTGCTGCTCAGCGACGTGCAGAGCGAGGAGACGCGCCGGCGGCTGAAGGTGCTGACGGAGACGAACGACGGGTTCCGTATTGCGGAGGAGGATCTGAAGCTGCGGGGGCCGGGGGACTTTTTCGGCAGGCGGCAGCACGGACTGCCTGTGCTGAAGGCTGCCGACCTCAGCTGCGACATGGAGCTGCTGCGGACGGCGCGGGACGCGGCGCAGGAGCTGCTGGCGCGGGATCCGGGGCTGCGGGAGGCGGCGCACGCGCCGCTGCGGCGGCGCATCGCGGCGTTGTTCGAGATGAAGGAGAGCACACTGAATTGAATAAGGAAACGGGAAGCCCGGAGGGGCTTCCCGTTTCCTTATTCAATAGAGGATAATGAATAGCGGAAAATCAGGTGAAGTAGGCGACGAGGAGGTCGGTGACGGTGCCGTAGCTGCGGATACCGTCCGCGTCGCCGTTGCTCTTGAGAAAGCCGTCGTACACCCGGTCGGAGGCGCGGGAGACGGCGGAGCGGAACTGCGCCCAATAGTCGTTGCTGGCGCGGAGGTCGGCGACGACGGTATCGGGGAGCGTGTCCCGGAGGGATTGCCACGCGTCCCGGTCGGCGGCGTAGAGGGCGTTGGACAGATACGTAAAGCCGGTGAGATAGCCGGAGTAGCGGTAGGCGGGGTCGTCGGAGCGGATGGCGGCAAGGATGCCGATAAAATTGCACTCCTCCTCTGCGGTGAAGCCCTGCCGATGGGACAGCTCATGGCAGACGGTGGCGGGCAGGAAGGCGGAGGGACTGTCGGTGTTGACGTTCGCCTCGCCGGTGAAGGGGAAGTAGAAGCCGGTGAACCGGAGGACGCTGAGGGCGCGGGAGCAGGCGAAGTCCTTGGCGGGGGCGGCGTCCTCCGTCAGAAAGGGGAACTCCGAGCGCAGGACGTTCAGCGCGCCGCCGCTGCGGGCGAGGACTTGGCGGCGATCCAGCGTGCAGACGCCGTGAGCGTCGCGGGGCACCTCATCAGCGCAGGCGGCCAGCTGCCGGGAGAAAAACCGGGCGGTCTTGTCCAGCGCGCCGGTGGTGACGGGCTGGGCGGTAAGCCCGCTTTTGCCCTGAAAGCCGTCGGTGTTGTAGCCGGTGCCCCACAGGAGGCAGAAGCCGGCATAGACGGTGAGCACGGCGAGGAACGCCGCCAGCAGCTGGCGCAGGGCGCAGACCCAGCGGCGGTGGGCGGCGGCGATGCGCCGGGGAACGTTGCACAGCCAGATAAGGGCGGAGAACAGGGCAGTGAGGAGCAGCACCTCCGCCACGGAGACGTCCAGACTGCCGCAGAGGGTGCCCAGCCCACGCTCCAAGGGGGAGAGGACGGCGTACCAGAGCCAGTTCATGGCGGTGCGGCTGGTACGCAGGGAAAAATACACGGCGAAAAACGCCGCCAGTGACAAACACCAGCGGCGCAGGGCGCGCGCCCTCACAGGGGCAGCGGCTGACCGGTGAAGCACATGACGCAGTGGGACTGCACCAGCAGCTTGCCGGTCTGGTCGCGGATCTCTGCGGAGGCGAACGCCAGCTTGCGTCCGATCCGCTCCACCTTGCCCACGGCGGTGAGGGTGCTGCCCGCCGGTGCGAAGGACAGATAGTCGATGTTGGCGTTGACCGTGACCATAGTCTCCTGCCGCAGCGTCGCAATGGACATCCCCATCGCCACGTCGCAGAGGGAGAACAGGATGCCGCCGTGGGCTCCGCCCCAGCGGTTGAGGCTCTCGGTGTGCATGGGCAGCACCACGGTGGCGGTGCCGTCGGACAGGTCGGCGGTACGCATGAAGTTATGGGTCAGAAACGGCTCGGAGTTGTTGCCGTAGGCCATCAGACGGTCATAAAGGTCTTTAGTCATGGGGGTTCCTCGATTCCGTAGAGAGTTCGCTGGCGGGGTCGTCCTTGGCGCGTCCCACGTAGGCATACGCCTCGGTGGGCATATTCCGGGCGCGGAGGCGGCGATCCATCAGATACTTCACCAGCTCCTGCACGCAGGCGAACACCGGCACGCCGATGAACATACCCAGCACGCCGCCGAAGCCGCCGCCCACCAGAATGGCGACGATGACCCAGAAGCTGGAGATACCGGTGGCGTCGCCGAGGATCTTGGGGCCGAGGATGTTGCCGTCAAACTGCTGGAGAACGATGATGAACACCACAAAGATGAGGCACTGCTTGGGACTGACCAGCAGGATAAGAAACGCGGAGGGGATCGCCCCCAGGAAGGGGCCGAAGAAGGGGATCACGTTGGTGACGCCCACCACCACGCTGACCAGCGGCGTGTAGGGCAGCTTCAGCAGGGAGCAGCAGATGAAGCAGAGGATGCCGATAATGAGGGAGTCCAGCAGCTTGCCCCGGACGAAGCCGGAGAAGATGGCGTTGACGCGGCGTGTGCCCCGCATGACGGCGTCCGCCTTCTTCTCGGAAAGGCAGGCGTAGACCGCCTTGCAGCAGCGGGCAAGGCTCTTTTCCTTCATGCCCATCAGATAGATGGAGACGATCAGACCCACGATGAGGTCGAAGGCGAAGCCCACCGCGCCGCGGATACCGCTCCAGATGCCGTTGGTCAGGGGCACCACCGCCTTCTGCACCCACGGGAGGATCTTCTCGGTGAGGAAAGCCATGCCGTCGGAGTAGCGGTCGGTGATAAGGCTGGCGATCCAGACGGCGATCTCGTTGTCGCTGTCCAGCAGGGAGTCCGCCCAGCGGTAGACGTTGCGGTAGTAGGACTCGGCGTTGTTGATGAGGGTGGTGACGCTGTCCACCAGCTGGGGGATCAGCACGCTCATCAGCAGGTACAGCAGGAAGAGCACCGCCGCCTCGGTCAGCAGTATGCTGATCAGGCGCAGCGCGCCGGAGGGACGCTTCAGCTCCTTCTTGAAGCACCTTTTCCACAGGAGGGCGATGTTATTTTCCAGCCAGGACATCACGGGGGTCAGCAGGTAGGCGATGGCGAAGCCGTAGAGCACCGGCGAGAGAATGGACGCCAGCTGGGACAGGAAGCCCTGAAGCGTTCCGCCTTGATAGAAGGTGTCGTAAAAGACGAGGACGGCGCAGACGGTGAGAAACGCCGTCAGACCCCACTTGAAATACTGGGTACGCTTCATGGTATCTACCTCCAGAGGGTGTTTTTATTATCATACCCGCATACGAGGGATTTTGCAACATTTTTTGCGCCGGGGACAGGGGGTGAATATATTGAATTTCGACGGGGGATATGGTATGATTACGACACAAACCGCGCCTGCGCGGTGAAGTTCAGACGGCGAGGAAGGGTGCATATATGAAGAAGCTCTTGTTTATCGTCAATCCACGGGCGGGAAAGACAAAGTCCCGCGCCCCGCTGTTCGACGCGGTGGCGCAGTTTTCCAAGGCGGGCTATCTGGTGCGGGTGTTTGTGACCGAGGCGGGCGGACAGGCCCGGAGCATCGCCGCCCAATGGGGCGGGGAGTACGACGAGGTGGTGTGTGCCGGCGGCGACGGAACGCTGAACGAGACGCTGTCGGGGCTGATGGAGCTGGAGGAGCGGCCGGTGCTGGGGTATCTGCCCTGCGGTAGCACCAACGACTTTGCCGCGAGCCTGCGCCTGCGGACGCAGCTGGCGGACGCGGCGGCGGACGCCGTCTGCGGGAAGCCGTGTCCGCTGGATGTGGGGCGGCACAACGGCAGGTACTTCGCCTATGTGGCGTCCTTCGGGGCGTTCACCCGGTCGTCCTACTCCGCCACGCAGGCGGCGAAGAACGCGCTGGGACACTTTGCGTACATTTTAGAGGGGCTGGGGGATCTGGACTCCCTGCGTCCGTACCGGTGCGCGGTGGAGGCGGACGGACAGCGGTACGAGGGGGAGTTCATCTTCGGCGCGGTGTGCAACTCCACGTCCTTGGGCGGGCTGGTGAAGCTGGATCCGGCGCGGGTGCGGATGGACGACGGGAAATTCGAGCTGCTGCTGCTGCGGATGCCCAAAACCGCCCTGGACTTACAGAACCTGATCACCGCCATGACGCGGATGCAGTATGACTATCCGGGGGTGATACTGCGGCACGTGCAGCGCGTGACCGTGACCACGGAGGAGAATCTGCCGTGGTCGCTGGACGGGGAATACTGCCCCAGCGCGCCGCGGGTGGAGATAGAGAACCTGCCGGCGGCGGTGCGTCTGATGCGAGGCTGAAGAGAATAAGCATCCACCCGCTTGGCGGGTGGATGCTTATTTTTGTGGGAGGGTATAAGCACCGGCTGACCGGCAGAGGTCAGGGGTGGAGCTTGGCGTAGAGGGCTTGGGCGGCGGCGCGGGGGACGACGGCGGAAAGCTCCTCCACGGTGGCGGCCTTGACGGCGGCGACGGTGCCGAAATGCTGCAAAAGCCGCTTTTTCCGCGCCTCGCCTATGCCGGGGACGTTGTCCAGCTGGGAACGCTTGGCGGACTTGGCGTGCCGCTGGTGGTGGTAGGCGATGGCGAAGCGGTGTACCTCCTCCTGCACGGTGCCGATGAGGGCGAACAGGGCAGGGGTCTGGCGGATGCCCAGCTCCTGCCCGCAGGCGGTCACAAGGGCGCGGGTGCGGTGGCGGTCATCCTTGACCATGCCCAGCACCGGCACGTCCAGCCCGCACTCCGCCAGCACCTGCTCCGCCACGCGGGCGTGCTCCTGACCGCCGTCCATCAGCAGAAGCTCCGGCAGGGGGGCAAACTTCTCGTCGCCCTCCAGATAGCGGCGGAAGCGGCGGGTGAGCATCTCGCGCATGGCTCCGTAGTCGTCCGCGCTCTGACAGGACTCGATGCGGAAGCGGCGGTAGGCGGAGCGCAGGGGCTTGCCGTCCTGAAAGACCACCATGCCGCCCACCTGATCGCTGCCGCCGGTGTGGGAGATGTCGTAGCTCTCCATGCGGCGGGGCAGGGCGGGCAGCTGCGCCGTCTCCTGCAGGAGACGCAGCGTGCCGTTGATGCGCTGGGCGGCGTCGGTGACGCGCTCCACCTCCTCCCGGGCGTTGCGGTGGGCGATGTCCAGCAGGGCGCGCCGCTGTCCGCGCTGGGGCACGCGGAGCGTCACGGCGTACCCGGCGCGCTCCGTCAGCAGAGCGGAGAGCGCGTCCGCGTCCTCCAAGGGCGCGGGGAGGAGTATTTCCCGGGGCAGGACGCTGCGGGAGAGGTAATACTGGGGCACCACGGCGGAGAGCAGCGCGCCGTCGCTGTCGGCGGCGGTGGGGAACACCTCCGTCTGCCGCCCCAGCAGGTCGCCGCCCTCAATGTGGAGAATGGCGCAGCCGGAGCGGGCGGGACTGGTGTACGCGCCCCACACGTCGGTGTCGGCGCAGATGCCGGCGATGACGTTCTGATCCTTCGTCAGCACCGACAGGGCGCGGAGCCTGTCGCGGCAGGCGGCGGCGGTCTCGAAATCCAACGATTCGGCGGCAGCGGTCATTTTCTCCGTCAGCTCCGCCGTGACGGCGCGGAGCCTGCCGTCCAGCAGGGCGGTCGCCTGCGCCGTGCGGCGGCGGTATTCCTCGCTGCCGGGGCCGTCGGGACGGCAGAAGCCGTCGCAGCGTCCCATGTGGAAATTCAGACAGGGACGCTCCCTGCCGATGTCCCGGGGGAAGCGGCGGTTACAGGTGGGCAGGCGCAGCGCGGCGCAGACCGCGTCCAGCGCGAGGCGCGTTTCGTGGCGGCCTCCGAAGGGGCCGAAATACTTCGCCCCATCGTCCGCGGGACGGTTCACCAGCGAGAACCGGGGGTACGCCTCGGCGGAGAGCCGCACGAAGGGATAGCCCTTGTCATCCTTCAGGAGAATGTTATACCGAGGCTGGTGCCGTTTGATGAGGGAGTTTTCCAGCACCAGAGCCTCGAACTCGGAGCGGACGATGATCGTGTCGAACCTGTCCACGTGGGACACCATCATTTTCGTTTTTTCGTTGTGGGAGGCGGTGTCCTGAAAATACTGGCTGACGCGGTTTTTCAGCTTCTTCGCCTTGCCCACGTAGATGACCTGACCGGTCTTGTCCATCATCAGATAGACGCCCGGCAGCAGCGGCAGCTCGTTTGCCTTGGCGCGCAGCTCGTCTCGTGTCACGGCGGACACCTCCCTTCCATGCTGGGTACAGTATAGCACTGATTTTACCGCCGTTGCAAGTCGTTGACAGATATGATATAATCCTTTTTTGGAAGATCATGTGAAAAACGAGGATACGACTATGGAAGTGACACAGGGCGCACCGTTTGAGAGCTTCGGACTGTCAGACGCCACCATGCGCGCCATACGCAATAAGCATTACGCCGTCAGCACCCCCGTACAGGCGGGGTGCATCCCGCCCATGCTGGCGGGGAAGGACGTCATTGCCAAGGCACCTACCGGCACCGGCAAGACCATGGCGTTCGGCATCCCTATTATCGAGCGCATTGACCGGGAGAGCGAGGAGGTGCAGGCGGTGATCCTGGCACCCACCCGCGAGCTTGCCATGCAGATCACCGACGAAATGCGGGACATCGCCGTTTGCCACGAGGGCGTGCGTCTGGTGTGCCTGTACGGCGGCCAGCCCATCGGCAAGCAGATCGACGCGCTGAAGCGCAGACCGCAGATCGTGGTGGCGACGCCGGGACGGCTCAGCGACCACATGAAGCGGCGCACCGTCAGCCTGAAAGGCGTGCAGACCGTGGTGCTGGACGAGGCGGATCGGATGCTGGACATGGGCTTTATCCACGATGTGACCCGGATTCTGGACAAGATCCCCAGCCGGAAGAATCTGGGGATGTTCTCCGCCACCATCTCCCGGGAGGTCATGGACATCTCGTGGGTGTACCAGCGAGATCCGGAGGAGATCACCGTGCAGGCGACGAAGGAGAACAAGCCCGACATTCTCCAGTACCGGCTGGAGGTGTCCTCCGACGGGAAGGTGGACGCCATCGCCAAGATACTGGCGCACGAGGACTACGAGCGGGTCATCTGCTTCTGCAACACCAAGGGCAGCACCGAGCGGTTGACGAAGTTTTTGCAGATGCGGGGCGTGGACGCCCAGTGCATCCACGGAGACATCCCCCAGCGGAAGCGGGAGGAGGTCATGCAGCGGTTCCGGGACGGAAAGCTGCGGGTGTTCGTGGCGACGGACGTGGCCAGCCGCGGCATCGACGTGGACGACGTGGACGCGGTGTTCAACTACGAGGTGCCGGAGGAGAACGAGTATTACATCCACCGCATCGGCCGGACGGGGCGCGCCAAGAAGCACGGCGTGGCGTACACGCTGCTCAGCGATTTCCCCAGCCGCCTGCGGCTGGACAACATCGCCCGGAACACGCGGAGCCATATCGTGCCGGCGACGCTGGGCGACGATGGCAGCGTGACCCCTGCGGCGCAATAAGCGACACGAAAAAAAGAACGCCTGTGGGCGTTCTTTTTTTATTCCTCGCCGTTCTCCGCCACCCATCCGCGGACGTAGTCCACGAAACGCCGCGTGGCGGCGGACAGGGCCTTTTTGTCCTTGACGGCGATGCCGATGTTGCGGTAAAACCGCTCCGGGGCGCGGCAGGCGACCACCGGGTAGGGGCTGTGGCGTACCATCAGCTCCGGCAGGAGGCTGATGCCCAGCCCCTTGGACACCATGGCGAGCATGGTGCGGTCCTCCCGCGCCGTGTACTTCACGTTGGGGCGTATGCCCATCTTGTCCAACGCCGCCGAGATCTCGTAGTCCTGCCCCTCCTCCAGAAAGATGAACGGCTCCGTGGACAGCGACGCGGCAGGGAAGGGGTCGCTGTCCGCCAGCGGGTGGCCGCAGGGCAGGATCACCTGCAATTCGTCGCGGTACAGGGCGTAGGTTTGCAGGTGCTTCACCGAGGGCAGCCGCAGGAAGCCGCAGTCCACCTTTCCCTGTAAGATCCAGTCCTCGCTCTGCCCGTAGTAATCGCCGGTGACCACCTCGAACTCGATGTTGGGGTACCGCTCGCCGAAGCTCTTCAGAATGGAGGGCAGCCACTGGGCGGACACGCTGGAAAAGGTGGCGACCCGCACGAAGCCGGCGTCCATGCCGTTCAGCTCCGCCGCCGACTGCATCAGCTCGTGGTGGGCGGCGCACAGCTTCTCGATGCGGGGCAGCAGGGCGCGGCCGTCCGCCGTCAGCACCACGCCGCCGCGGTTGCGGCTCAGCAGGGTGACGTTCAGCTCGTTTTCCAAAGCCTGCACCGCATGGCTCACGGCGGACTGGGTGAAACTCATCTCCGCCGCCGCCTTGGAGAAGCTGCCGCACTCCACGGTTTTCAAAAACATCTGGTACTTGTTCACGCTCATGGGTACCACCGTCCTTTCCCGTTTATTATAATACTTTTCTTCATAGTTGTACATACAATTATGCGTTTTACAACTTGTGAATTCTGTGATAGTATAAGGACAACGAAAGAAAACAAATAAATGGAGGTAAAAAATTATGGCTATTGTTTCTAAGATGAACCGCTGCGCCGCTTGCGGCAGCACCGCGCTGACTTATTCCGAGGGCACCAAGCTCTACCGCTGCGCCGACTGCGGCGCGGAGCGTCCCGACACCATGCCCGCCGCCGATCTGGCGGCCATCAACAGCATCATCGCGTTGGGCGATACCGACGGCAAGCTGGAGGGTCTGCGTCACCGTTACGCCAACCTGGACATCACCAGCTGGAGCCGCGAGAACCGCGTCCAGATGGGCTGATCAAACCGCTGCTTTTTTCAATTTACCCCTCTCACAAAACGAAAAACCGGCACCTTACGGTGCCGGTTTTTCGTCTTGTGCCGTGAGCCGCAGGCGGTCACAGAACGCCGCGGATAGCGGCGAGGAGGTCGTCGTACTCCTCGAAGCTCTGGATCTGGGGATAGCTCTCCTTGATGGCGTCCGGCCCCCGGAACAGGAAGCCCGCCTTGCTGTTCAGCAGCATATCCAGATCGTTGTAGCTGTCGCCGCTGGCGATGGTGTCGTAGCCGATGGATTGCAGAGCCTTCACCGTGGTCAGCTTGGAGTGGTCGCAGCGCATGACGTGGTGGGTGATGAAGCCCTCCGCGTCGGTTTTCAGCGTGTTGCACAGCAGCGTGGGATAGCCCAGCTTCTTCATCAGGGGCATGGCGAACTGCTCGAAGGTGTCGCTGAGGATGAGCACCTGCGTCATGCTCCGCAGCTCGTCCAGAAACGCCTTGGCACCGGGCAGGGGGTCAATGCGGGAGATGGTGTCCTGTATCTGGGACAGCTTCAGTCCGTGACTGTGGAGCAGGTCAATGCGCCAGCGCATGAGCTTGTTATAGTCCGGCTCGTCCCGCGTGGTGCGGCGCAGCTCGGGGATGCCGATTTCCTCGGCAAAGGCGATCCAGATCTCGGGGACGAGAACGCCCTCCATATCCAAACATACGATTTTCATAGCAATACCTCTTTTCTTATTTCAAAACGTCCGCCAGCACGTAGCTTTCCATGGCGGTCTTGTCGATCACGTCTGTGTGCAGCACCGGGCGACCCTCCAGTCCCCGGAGATTCCGGGGGATCGGTGTGCCGGTGATGCGGTGGAGCGTCTCCATCATGGCGAACTCGTTTTCGCCGCTCTTTTCCCCCAGCGCGTGAAGCACGGCGGCGGGGAACTTGTAGGGCGAGGCGGTGGACAGCACCACCATGGGCACGCCGTCGCGGGAATTTTTCTCCGCCACCGCCCACGCCACGGCGGTGTGGGGGTCGCACAGGTACTTCTCCTCCCGCCACAGCTGCCCGATGACCGCCGACGCGCCCTCGTCGTTGCAGCAGCCGCAGCCAAAGACCGCCCGGAGCTGGGACAGCAGCGCGTCGCTGACCTGATACCACCCCTGGGTGTTCAGATCCCCCATAAGACCCGCCACGTAGGCAGCGTCCCGGCTCATAAGGTACAGCAGCCGCTCCAGATTGCTGGACACCAGAATGTCCATGGAGGGGGAGGTGGTCTTGTAGAAGGGGCGGCGTTTGTCGTACCGCCCGGTGGTCAGGAACTCCGTCAGCACGTCATTGGCGTTGCTGGCGCAGATCAGACGCCCCACGGGCAGCCCCATCTCCTTGGCGAAGTACCCGGCGAGGATGTCGCCGAAGTTGCCGGTGGGCACGGTGTAGTCCACCTTGTCGCCCGGCTTGATGCGTCCCGCCTTCACCAGATCGCCGTAGGCGCGGAAGTAGTACACCACCTGGGGGGCAAGCCGCCCGATGTTGATGGAGTTGGCACTGGACAGCATGGCACCGTGGAGATCCCTGTCCCGGCAGGCGGCGAAAATATTCTTCACGCCGGTCTGGGCGTCGTCGAAGTTGCCGCGCACGGCGCACACCCGGACGTTGCCGCCCTCCTGCGTCGCCATCTGCGCCTGCTGCACCGGGGACACGCCGCCGTAGGGATAGAACACGGTGATGCGGGTGCCCGGTACGTCGTGGAAGCCCTCCATCGCCGCCTTGCCGGTGTCGCCGGAGGTGGCGGTGAGGATGACCACGTCGCCCGTCATGCCCTCCGCCTTGGCGGCTGCGCCGATGAGCCGGGGCAGCACCGACAGTGCCACGTCCTTAAAAGCGGAGGTGGGGCCGTGGTACAGCTCCAGCACGTACCTGCCGCCCACCGGCACCAGCGGCGTCAGGTCGGCAGTGGGGAACTTCCCCGCGTAGCTCTTGCGGACAATGTCCCCCATGTCCGGGAAGTCCGGCAGCAGCGCGTGGAGAATGTCCGCCGCCATGGTCAGCGTGTCCTTTTCCAGCGCGCCGCGCCAGTCGAAGCGCAACGCCGCCGGGTCGCAGATGTACAGCCCCCCGTCCGGGGCGATGCCCTGCAGCACCGCGTGGGTGGAGGACGCGGTGATATTCTCGTCTCTTGTGCTGTGGTAGATCATAAAAAAAGCCTCCGAAAAAACTTTTGCATTTTGCACTTGCATTTCTGACATCGCTATGATACACTGTCCCCAACAAAAAAGCAAGTGTTTTTGTCTGGTGGACAAAAATTATTTTTTTGTACCATGCGAAAAACCTTGCGCCCAATAAGCACAGCAAAAAAGGAGTTTTCTATGTTGAAAGTGTTGAAATTCGGCGGCTCCTCCATGGCGGACACCCACCAGCTGGAGAAGGTGCGCTCCATCGTGGAGAGCGACCCCAGCCGCCGCGTGGTGGTGGTCAGTGCCGCCGGCAAGCGTTTTAAGGAGGATCACAAGATCACCGACCTGCTGTACCTGTGCCACGCACATTTGCAGTACGGCGTTAGCTGCGACGGGATCTTTGACATGGTTCGCAGCCGCTATCTGGAGATACGGGATCAGCTGGGGCTGTCCACGCCGCTGGAGGAGGAATTCGACGCCCTGCGCCGGAGGATGAACGAGGGCATTTCCGCTGACGAGCTGGTGAGCCGGGGCGAATACTTCGCCGCCCGCATTATGGCGGACTATCTGGGCTTTGACTTTCTGGACAGCTGCCTGTGGCTCCGCTTCCGCATGGACGGCACCGTGGACGAGGAGGCAAGCTACGGGGCACTGCGCCGCGCCGCCGCCGGGCGGCGTGTGGTGATCCCCGGCTTCTACGGCGTGCTGCCCGACGGCTCCATCCACACCTTCTCCCGCGGCGGCAGCGACATCACCGGCGCGCTGGCGGCGGCCGCGCTGGACGCCGACGTGTACGAGAACTGGACGGACGTGTCCGGCTTCCTGATGGCGGATCCCAAGATCGTCCCCGATCCCCGCCCCATCGAGCGCATCACCTACGCCGAGCTGCGGGAGCTGAGCTACATCGGCGCGCAGGTGCTCCACGAGGGCACCGTCTCCCCGGTTCGGGAGAAGAACATCCCCCTGAATATCCGCAACACCAACCAGCCCGACCACCCCGGCACCATGATCCGGGAGAGCTTCGACGAGTCGGAGACGGAGCGTTCCTCCGGCAGCATGATCACCGGCATCGCCGGGAAAAAGGGCTTCTCCGTCATCACCCTGACGAAGAACGGTATGTCCTCCGAGCAGGGGACGGTACGCCGCACGCTGGAGATCCTGGAACGCTACCGCATCAACGTGGAGTATATCCCCTCCGGCATCGACTCCGTGTCGCTGGTGGTGGAGACGGCGAAGGCCGCGCCCTCTTTGTATCAGGCGTTGGGCGACATCGAAAAGGAGATCAAGCCCGACAGCCTCCACGTCACCGACGGCATGGCGGTGGTGGCAGCCGTGGGACGCAAGATGGCGTTCCAGCCTGGCTCCTCCGGAAAGATCTTCGGCAAGCTGGGCGAGAACGGCATCAACATCCGCATGATCACCCAGGGGCCGGAGGAGCTGAACATCATCGTGGGCGTGGACGGCTCGGATTTCGAGCGGGCGATCCGGGTGCTCTATAACAGTTTCGTGAAATAAGGAGGATAAATCTATGAAAAAATATAAGGTTGCCATCCTCGGTGCCACCGGCGCGGTGGGTCGTGAGATGATGAAGGTGCTGGCGGAGCGGGATTTCCCCGTGGCGGAGCTGCACCTGCTGGCGTCCCAGCGTTCCATGGGGCAGGCTGTCCACTGGCGTGGGCACGACATCCCCGTGGAGCTGGCGTGCGACGAGGCGTTCGAGGGCATGGACATCGTGCTGGGCGCGGCGGAGAACGACATCGCCGAGCACTTCGCCCCCGCCATCGTCAAGGCGGGAGCCGTGTTCGTGGACAACTCCAGCGCGTTCCGTCTGGACCCCAGCGTGCCGCTGGTCGTTCCGGAGATCAACCCGGAGGACGTGAAGAAGCACAAGGGCATCATCGCCAACCCCAACTGCACCACCATCGTCTCTCTGGTGGCGATCAACGCGCTGAATCAGGACAGCCCCATCGAGAGCATCGTGGCGTCCAGCTATCAGGCGGTGTCCGGTGCCGGAGCCGGCGGCCCCATGGAGCTGATGGACGAGGTGGAGCTGCTGCGGGAGGGCAAGAGCGTGGAGCCGAAGGTGTTCCAGTACCAGATCGCCTACAACGTTATTCCCCAGATCGGCGGCGAGGCGTTCGAGGGCTATACCTCCGAGGAGATGAAGCTGCAAAACGAGGGGCGCAAGATCATGCACCTGCCGGAGCTGAAGGTCAGCTGCACCTGCGTCCGCGTCCCCGTGGTACGCAGCCACAGCGTGTCCATCGTGGTACGCACCAAGGAGAAGATCTCCGTGGAGCGTGCCCGCGAGCTGATCGCCGCCGCCCCCGGCTGCCGCCTCGTGGACGATCTCGCCGCCAGGCGGTATCCCATGCCCCTGGAGACCAGCGACCAGGATCTGGTGTTCGTGGGACGCATCCGCGACGACCTGACCTCGGACAACGGGCTGAATATCTGGTGCTGCGGCGACCAGGTACGCAAGGGCGCGGCCACCAACGCCGTCCAGATCGCCCAGCTGCTGACCGAGCAGTGACCCCATAGAAAAAGCCGCCCGGCAGCATCCCGCCGGGTGGCTTTACTTTTTCCGCCGAAGCATATATAATATAGGAAAGTCTATTCCCGGAGGAACCTCTATGAGAGCTTGGAAACGAAGTGCCGCGCTGCTGCTGGCACTGTGCATGACCGCCGTGCTGCTGGTGGGCTGCGGCGAGGATCCCAACGACGAGGACAAGCTGTCCGTCGTGATGACCGGCACCGTCTCCACCGTGGATCCCGCTCTGGCGGCTACCGCCGCCGAGCGCACCGTGGTGCTGCACCTGTTTGATAATCTGTACCGCCGCACCGCCGACGGCGTGCTCCCCGCCGCCGCCCAGTCCCATCAGACGGAGGACAACGAGGACGGCACCCAGACGTATACCTTCCGTATGCGGAGCGACGCCAAGTGGTCGGACGGCACCGCCGTGACGGCGGGGGACTTCGTCTACGCGTGGAAGCGTCTCGTCTCCCCGGACACGGGCAGCCCCAACCGCGGTATCCTGTCCATGGTGGCGGGGTATGAGGACGCCTGCGCCGGCGGCGTGGACGCGCTGGCGGTGTCCGCCGAGGACGACCACACCCTCACCGTCACCCTTTCCGCCCCCTGCTCCTACTTTGTGGACGCGGTGTGCACCGCCAGTGCCACCATGCCGGTGCAGGCAGCGGCGGTGGAGAGCGACGAGGACTGGACGGCCAGCCGCGCCGCCTTCGTGGGCAACGGCCCCTTCCGCCGCAGCGGCAACTGGAGCGACAATCAGGTATTTACGCTGATGAAGCAGGCGGAGCACTACGACAGCCGCCGCATCCAGCCCGACCGTGTGGAGATCCTGTGCGCCACCTACGCCGATGCGGAGAAGGCTGCCGGCAACGCCGACGTGGTGGTGGGCGCGACGGGGGAGAGCAGCACCTACACCGGCGACGCCTCCGTGGGCGTGGTGCTCATCAACCAGATGGCGACCAACATGGACAGGGACGGGCTGCGCCGCGCCATGAGCCTCGTGATCGACCGCGTCAGTGGTGCCCAGACGGTGGGCGCGAACTGCGTGGCGGCGGAGGGACTGGTGCCCTACGGCATCCGCACCGCCGAGGGGGAGGAGTTCCGCACCGTCAACGGCGCGCTTATCGACAACGACCCGGACACCTACGACCAGCGGTGTGAGGACGCCGCGCAGCTGAAGCGGGAGGCGGGACTGAGCCGCCCGGAGGCGATGGCGTCGCTGGGCACGGTGACGCTGCTCTACCGCAGCACGCCGGTGCAGGATAAGCTGGCGCGGCAGCTGCAAAAGACGTGGCGGGAAAAGCTGGGGCTTTCCGTGACGCTGCAGGCGGAGGAGGGCGAGACGTTCGACCAGCTGCTTGCCGCAGGGGAGTTCACGCTGGCTCTGACAGAGTTGACCGCCCTGTATAACGACGCCTCCGCCTACCTCGACCCGTGGCGCAGCGGCGACAGCCGCAACTGCGCCCTCATCCACATGAACGCCTACGACATCCTCATGCGCGTGGCGGCGGCGAGCACCTCCGCCGAGGCGCGGGACGCGTATTTGAAGGACGCGGAGGGTCTGCTGCTGGACGGAGCCAACGTGATCCCCGTGTACAGCGGCCGCCAGCCCTACCAGATCCGCGACGGCGTGCTGGGCGTCGGCAGCGACGGCATGGGCGCGTGGTACTTCGGCATGGCGCGCAAGGTGACGAAATAAGCAAAAAAAGAAAACCGCCCATGGGCGGTTTTCTTTTCAGGTTGTCGAGAAAAGCCACTGGCTTTTTCGACAGCCTGTTGTCGGGAGCTTAGCCCTCCACCACTTGAGTGAAGTAGAAAGCGTTATTGGCATCCTCGCCGGCCAGCATGACCATCACGACGCTGTCGTTCAGCTCAGCAAACAGGCAGGTGTAGTCGATCTGGGTACCCTCGTTCTCGATGGAGATAACGACCATGTCGTTGTTCTCGTCAGCACCGCAGGTGCCGGGAAGAACGCCGCCGCCCTGCACGAACTCAATGTTGGCTTCGTCCAGGAAGTTGATCTGCAGCGTGCCGCCGTAAGCCTTCAGAGTGGCGGTAGCCTGATCGTTGTCCATCTCCACGCCGTCCTTGAAGCCGCCGGCAAACTTCCAGCTGGTGCCCACGATGTCATCGGGAACCTTCACGAAGGTCATAGCCTCCAGAGGGGTGCCCGCACCGGCACCGGAGGTCTCCTCCAGCTGGGTGTCGTTGTCGCCGGTGGCGTCGTCGTCGGCGGTGGTGTCATCGCCGCAGGCCACGAGGCTCAGTGCCATAACGAGAGCCAGCAGGCATGCAAGAAACTTCTTCATTGATTTTGTCCTCCAATTTTCGTTTGCCCACCTTGTCGGCGGGCGTGATTTTATATAAGCCGCGAAGCGGTTTATACCGTTTTACTCGCAGACGGTGGCGGTAATATCGTCACCGTCCACGTCAAAGGTGACGGACTGGGAAGTGCCGCTGTTGCCCTGGGCGTCCCAGAACTCGAAGAGCATCATGTACCTTCCGGCGGGTAGGGAGACCTCGCCGAAGGCGGTGTCCTCCGTGACGGTCAGCGTCTCCGCCTCGTAAGGCTCGAAGTCGTCGTCATCGTACAGGGACGCCAGATACCACACCGTTGTGATCTCGTCGCCGGGGGTCAGCTGGCGCAGCTCCTTATCCGCCATGCCGCTCTCGCCGATGCCCTGACGGGCACCGAGGATGTACCACGCTTCCGTGTCGAAGTCGTAGGCGACCTCCAGATTGTACGGCTCCCCGTTCAGCAGAATGGGCACGGCGTACAGGTTGTAGTCCTCGCTCTCGTAGGACAGCTCCATGTACACGAGGCAGTCGTCGATGCTGCCCCAGACGCCCCGGAAGTTGTCGGTGAACACACCGTTCTCCCAGTCGGCGTTGATGTCGTTGTCGGTGCCCAGCAGGAGCAGCACGTCCTCCTCCTCGTCCATGTAGTAGAGGGAGAAGCCCACGCCGGCGAGTATTGTATCCGCTTTTTCTCCCAATGTCAAGACGGCAAATCCGTCGTCGGACAGAGTCAGGGGCGCGTTGTCCCACCCGGCGGAGGCGAGGGAGGGGAGTTGGGGCAGGGAGGAGTAGCCCAGTCTCTCCAAATAATCCAGCCCCACGATGTCCAGCTCACCGGTCAGCTGGTAGGAATAGAGATACTTGAACGCCTCGCCTGTACCCTGCAGGAAATAGCCGTTCAGATCGGAGATGTCGTTGCTGTACGAATAGTAGCAGGACAGCCCCGTCGCCTCACTGCGGTACGGGCCGCTGACCCGGTAGAGCACGCACTCGTCCAGCGCGTCCAGCACCTTCTGGGCGGCGGGCAGCTCCTCCACCGTGCGGCGGGCAAGACTGCCCAGATCCACCATGTTGGTGTAGCCCTGCTCACGGGTGTTGCCGCCGTAGTTCTCACTGCGATCCGCCTCGCGGCGGAAGCGGGAGAGGAAGCCGGGGTCCTCCGCCGCGGCGGAGAGAGCCGCCACGCCGTATTTCTCATAGGCGTCCAGCAGCACGTCTATCCGGGTCAGATCGGTGACGGACAGGGTGGCGTTGCTCTCCAGCCCCATCTCCTCGCAGCCCTCGTAATAGCTGTCGCAGATGATCCTGCCCAGCGTCGCGCCGTCCATGGAGGGATCGTCGGCAAGAGCCTGTACCCAGTGGGAGTAGAGCCATCCGGTGGCAGGCTCCGTCTCCTCGGACGCCACCAGATAGCGGCTGATGTCGCAGAAGGTGTAGGCGGTGTCCACCGTCGCCATAAGGCAGGTGTCGAAGCCCACCAGCTCCAAGGGGGGATCCTCCAGCGATATATCCCACACGGCGTTAAAGGCGGCGTACATCTCCGCCAGCGTCAGGGAGTCGTAGTCGTAAAGCTCGTCGAAGGACGCGCCCGCCACAGAGCCGCCGCCGTGGTTCCAGAACACCACCGCCGTTTTGTCGGCGGGGTAGTTGTCCTTGGCGAAGCGCAGGAAATCCTCCAGCGTCTCGCTGTCGCCCATGCTGGCGGAGGGCTGCTCCTCCACCAGATACAGCCCGTCGCTGTCATAGACGTACCGCTGCAAAACGGAGCTTTCCACGAAATCGTTCTGCCACTCCTCTGCGCCGCCCGTCTGAATGACCACGGTGACATTCTCCGGCAGGTCTGTCTCCAGCAGCTCAAAGAGGTCGCAGGAGGCGAACCCGCCGCCGCTCTCCAGATCGCTGCCGCAGAGATACCAGTAGACCGCCCATGTGGTGCCGTCGCCGGTGGAAAAGTCCGTCTCCTCATCGCAGGCGGTGAGGGACAGAGCTGCCGCCAGCGACAGCAGCAGGGCGGCGATGCGCTTCCATATCTTCATCATGCAGCCCTCACCGTTCAGATGCCCAAAAGCTGCTTTTTCTTGGCGGCGCACTCTTTGCACAGGGGCATACCCTCCACCTTGGTGGACAGCAGCCGGGGCGTGGGCGCGCCGCAGAGGGGGCAGAGCTTCTTGTTGTTACTGAACAGTCCCATAGTGATAACCTCCCGGAAACGGTGTCCGCGCAGCGGACAAAAATTTTTTTACGGCATAACAGAGCCGGTCAGTCCAACGGAGCCTCTGTGAAGCCCATCAGATGACCGGGGATGCCGAGCAGCGGATTCCGCAGCACGGCGTTGTAGTTTTCGGCGGCTTGCCGGTAGATGCTGCGGCAGCGGCGCAGCACCGCCGTCACGTCCTTGTCCCCCGTGGCGGCGGCAGCAGCACGCCTCTCAAAGGTCTCCATTTGCCCGCGGGCACTGACTACCACACTGTAATGCACCCGCAGCTTGCGGCGCACCTCCCAAAACCACAGGGCGATCAGCGCAGTGGTGCTGACGACAGCCAAAAAGAAAATGACTAAGCTCAACACGCACACTCCCCTTTCTTCAAGCGTGAAATGCCCATTGGTGGCTTCATCATACCAGAAAGCGCGGTGTTTGTATAGCAGATGTCGCGAAATGCCAAAACTGCCGCGTGAAATGCAAAAACCGCCCCGGGAAACGCAATTTACCCGGTGACAAATCGGAATTCCCATGGTACAATATCCTTATCTTTACAAGGATCCGTACAGCGGGGAAGACAGGAGGCGGCTATGTATATCGCCGTATGCGACGACCAGATCGAAGAACTTGAAAAGGTAAAGGAGCTGCTGGACACGTGGAGGGCCGAGCGCGGCTCCTCCATGCACTACAAGACGTACCGCAGCGCGGCGGAGCTTCTGGACGCGGCGCGGCGGGAGCGGTTCACCCTGTACCTGCTGGACGTGCTCATGCCGGGCATGACCGGCATGGACGCGGCGCGGGAGATCCGCACCTTCGACGCGGCGGCGGAGATCGTGTTTCTCACCACCTCCCCCGGCTTTGCCTACGAGAGCTACGGCGTCCGCGCCATCGAGTACCTGCTCAAGCCCCTGAACAGCAAGCTGCTCTACCCGGTGCTGGACAGGCTGCACCGCCGGGAGCAGAAGCCCCAGGACGGCTTGACCGTCAAATCGGACGGCGTGCTGCTGCGGCTGCCCTTCGCCCAGCTGACCTATGTGGAGGTCAACGGCAAGCACCTGTACTTCAACATGGCGGACGGCAGCGTGCACGAGGTCTCCGCCAGTCTGAAGGAGTATTCCGGCGCGCTGCTGGCGCGTCCGGAATTTATGCGGGTGCACCGCTCCTATATCGTAAATATGTACCAGGTGGAGAAGCTGTCGCAGACCGGCGCGGTCACCTTCTCCGGAAAGACGGTGCCGGTGTCGCGGCTGCTGTACGGCCAGCTGCAAAAGGATTATTTGGAGCTGCTGTTTTCCGGGAGGGACGCATGAGCGATTCGATAATGGGGCTGACGCCCAGCCAGGCCCTGCAAATGTTCAATTACGCGCTGGTGCTGATCTACGGTCTGCTGCTGACCGTGGGCGTCGCCGGCGGCTGCGCCACCAGCCGCGAAAAGCGGATGGTGGGGCTGATGTGCCCTGTGTTTCTGGTGCTGCAATCCGCGGCGGGACTGCTGCTGGGCGTGAGTGCCGCGGAGAAGCTCTACCCGCTGCTGGTGCACCTGCCGCTGGTGCTGCTGCTGGTGATCGTGCTGAAAAAGCCCGTGGGCGTGTCCATCGTCAGCACCTGCACGGCGTACCTGTGCTGCCAGCCTCTGAAATGGGGCAAAAACGCCGTGGAGGCGATCACCGGCAGCGAAGTTGTCGGCAGCCTTGCGTATGTGCTGCTGCTGGTGGGACTGTTCTACCTGTTCAACCGCTTTCTGGTGCGCTCCGCCTACACCACCATGACCTACTCCAAGCAGGCGTTGGTGCTGTTCGGCAGCCTGCCGGTGACGTACTACATCTTCGACTACGCCACCACCGTGTACTCCAACGCCCTGTACGCCGGCATCGAGGCGGTGAATGAATTTGTGCCCACGCTGCTGGTGACGTTCTACATCCTGTTCCTGCCCGCTTTCCACGACCAGATGCAGCACCGCTCCGATGCGGAAATGCAGAGTTCCATGCTGGAAGCGGAGCTGGAGCAGTCCCGCCGCGACATGGACGCCCTCCGCCAGATGGAGGCGCAGACCGCCATCTACCAGCACGATATGCGCCACCACCTGAATATGCTGGACGGACTTCTCGCCGCCGGCAAGCCGGAGCAGGCGGAGGAGTACATCAAGAAGGTACGCACGGACATCGAGGCGATCACGCCCCGCCGCTTCTGCGAAAACGAGCTGGTGAACCTGCTGTGCTCGTCCTTCACGGACAAGGCGCAGAAGGCGAAGACCCAGCTGTCGGTGGAGGCGAAGCTGCCCAACCGGCTAGCGATCTCCGACACGGAGCTGTGCTCCCTCCTGAGCAACGCGTTGGAAAACGCGCTGCGGGCGGTGTCGGAGCTGCCGGAGGGACAGCGTCACGTGTCCCTGTACTGCGGTGTGCGGCAGAACAAGCTGCTCATCGAGGTGCGGAACCCCTACGCCGGGACGGTCTATATGCAGAACGGCGTCCCCGCCAGCGTCCGGGGCGAGGGGCACGGCTACGGCTGCCGCAGCATCCAGACCATCGCCGAGCGCAACGGCGGTCTGTGCGTGTTCACGGCGCAGGACAAGGAGTTCTGTATGCAGGCGGTGCTGCCGGTGCTGGAGAGGTAAGAAAAGCTTTCGAGAGAGCCGCCTTGGGCGGCTCTTTCTGCTTGTCGATAAATCCCCCGGCGTGTGCAGTCCTTCCTCATTACAGGGGGAGCTCGAGGGGGCAAAGCCCGCCTCGAATCGGATCAAATGCCGCGCTAAGCCTTGCTATGCAAGGCGTGCGTGGAGCGAAGCGAGTATTTTCGTGCCGCAAAGCGGCACGAAAATAACGGCATTATTCAGGCTGTCGAGAAAAGCCGACGGCTTTTTCGACAGCCTGAGAGAGAGCCGCCAAGAGCGGCTCTTTCTTTTTACCCGGTATTCTCGACGTACTATCACGCTGTGGACAAAATGCGGCGGTTCTCACCTTGTTTTTCCGTCGTTCCCGTGCTATAATTTCTGCGAATACCAGAGATAAGCCCAGCCGGGCGTAAAGGAGAGATACACAATGGCGACATTTACCGTAAACGGCCGCACCGTCACCGTGGAGAAGAACCAGAAGCTCCTCCGCTACCTCCGTGACGAGCTGCACCTCACCTCCGTGAAGGACGGATGCAGCGAGGGTGCCTGCGGCACCTGCCACGTGCTCATCGACGGCAAGCCCACCAAGGCGTGCATCCCCCAGACCGACAAGCTGGAGGGCAAGACCGTCGTGACGGTGGAGGGACTCAGCGACTGGGAAAAGCAGGTCTTTACCTTCGCCTTCGGCGAGGCGGGAGCCGTCCAGTGCGGCTTCTGCATCCCCGGCATGGTCATCTCCGCCAAGGCTCTGCTGGACGTGAACCCCGACCCCACCCGTGAGGAGGCGGCGTTCGCCATCCGCAACAATATCTGCCGCTGTACCGGCTATGTGAAGATCATCGACGGCATCCTGCTGGCGGCGAAGATCTTCCGCGAGGGCGCGATCCCCGCCCCCTCCGCCGACGACTGGCGCATGGGCAGCCGCGTCCACCGTCTGGACGTGGAGGAGAAGGTGCTGGGCTATGGGCAGTACCCCGACGACGTGTACGTGGACGGTATGTGCTACGGCGGCGCGGTACGCAGCCAATACGCCCGCGCCCGGGTGCTGTCCATCGACACTGCGGCGGCGGAGGCTCTGCCCGGCGTCCTCTGCGTGGCGACGCAGAAGGACATCCCCGGCAAGGTCAACGTGGGGCATCTGAAGAAGGATCAGCCCACACTCATCGGCGTGGGGGAGATCACCCACTATTTAGGCGACAGCGTGGCACTGATCTGCGCCGTGGATCAGGAGACGGTGGAGGCGGCCAAAAAGCTGGTGAAGGTGGAGTACGAGGAGCTGCCCGCCGTCCATAACCCCGCCGAGGCGGCAGCACCCGGCGCGCCGCTGGTGTTCGAGGAGGACGAGAACAACCTGCAAGCCTACAAGCACGTCTCCCGCGGCGATGCCGCAGGGGCTATCGCCAGGTCGAAATACGTGCTGACGGAGAAATTCCATACCCCTTGGACGGAGCACGCCTTCTTGGAGCCGGAGTGCTGCGTGGCTCTGCCGCTGGACAACGGCGGCGTGCAGATGCTCTCCAGCGACCAGAGTGCCCACACCACCATGCACGAGTGCGCGGCCATGCTGGGGGTGGACTACGACCACTGCCGTGTGCAGAACTGTCTGGTGGGCGGCGGCTTCGGCGGCAAGGAGGATATGTCCGTCCAGCACCACGCCGCGCTGCTGTGCTATCTGACCCGCAAGCCCGTGAAATTCAAGCTCAGCCGTCAGGAGTCCATTCTCGTCCATCCCAAGCGGCACAGTATGGACATGGAGTTCACCATGGGCTGCGACGAAAACGGCATTATTCAGGGCGTGAAGGCAAGCGTGGTGTCCGACACCGGCGCGTTCGCCTCTCTGGGCGGGCCCGTGCTGGAGCGCGCCTGCACCCACGCGGCGGGGCCCTATGCCTACGAGAACTTCGAGATCGAGGGCCGCGCCTACTACACCAACAATCCCCCCG
>ERZ1026844.65-NODE-65-length-85274-cov-7.810465_pt1 | contig 85274 bp, 74 predicted proteins | sample MGYA00380152_ERZ1026844 | MGnify/ENA primary metagenome ERZ1026844 (study PRJEB33269, sample SAMEA4719788) | human gut metagenome | biome: human-associated habitat; feature: organic feature; material: feces | place: Cameroon | collected 2013-10 ... | reverse complement strand
CTTTCAAAATGTGAAACTCGTTTACAAAACGTGAATCTCGGATGACTATTGAACTCCCCTCACTTCCCTTGATACCTCTTTCCGTCGTTTGTTGCAAAATAGTGTCGATTCGTGCAGAATGCTGTACAAAATTAAAAAAATATGGTAAAATTTCCCCAAAAAATTTGGTTTCGTGTTCATTTATCAAAATTAAGAAAGTGGGGGCATAGAATTGAAAAACAGTGAATTACTTCCATTCAACAGAAATCGCTACTACAAAGGAAAAATGCTGACATCTTTGGATTTTGAGGCAGAGCAGCTTTATATGAACAATAAACGGAGATTCATCAACCAGATGTTAGGGGGTAGTGGAATTGTCTGCGGCCTTAATGTCATCAGCCTTGATGACCTGTCCATTATGATTGAAAGCGGTGTGGCAGTGGATGATGCCGGACGGGAGATTGTGGTAGACAGCTCCGTTGTGAAAAAGCTGTCCACCATTCCGGGTTTTGAGCAGCTCCGCACCAATCACACCAGTCTCTGCCTACGGTACCGGGAGGAGGAAAACCAACCGGTTTACGCCATCAACCGTCAGGAAGGGCAGAAGGACTACGAGCATAACCGGATTCTGGAATCCTATGAGCTTTTTCTTCAGGACACAGAGGAACTGGAAGAAAACTACGAGATGGAAACCGAATTCTTTGCAGGAGGTGTCCTTTTTGAAAACCAGGACTATCGCATCAGTTTCCGGATTCCCGCCAATATCTGCGCCGGCTATTATGTAAAGGCAGTCATTGAGGTAGAAAAACTCAGTCAGGAAAAAGCTTCCCTTTATTACGAGGCAGTATTACAGACTCCGGCACTTGGCACCATGGAGGGCAGCCAGGAGTTGGAAATTTTGATGGAAAATGTTTCTCTGGAACAGGGCAGAAAGCTGGAAAAGGAATACTGGTTTTTAGCACAGTCCGAGGAATTAAATGACACCAGCGTGATGTTAAAATCCAACAGTTCCAAGGTGATGATTAACGGTATTGATGTTTCCAGAGGCGGAGGTTTCAGCTGGAAAATCAATGTGGTGGATGAAAAACCCGCATTGCTTGCGGCACAGGAAACCGGCAAGGTAAGCATGGAGTTCCGCAGCATGGGAGGCAGCAACGGTATCATCCGTCTGGCTGATTTAACTCTCGTACGCACAGAATCCGCTTATCTCATCGAATCCGTAAGGGAAAAAGGAGTAAAGCGCTACATTCCCACCATGCGGGACACCGGACTGCGGCAGGAATATGAGACTTACTTTTATGAGAAACTTCCCTTTTACCAGACAGAGACAAAGAAAAGCAGCTTTGCCAATCTGGCAGGACAGTATCGGGAAAAGCAGGATTTTCTGTCTTCCAGAATGGAAACAGGCATTGTGGAAATCCCTCTGGGAGAGAACGCAAGACGGGGAGATATCTGTTATTCCGGCGAGATTATGCACGGATTGGGAAAAGGAAATGTCTATGTGGAGGTCGGCTACGAGGGACTGGAGACAGACCCTGTCCTTGGAGAAAATGTCAAGACTACGGTGTACGGAAATTCAGACTTGTTTGCAGAGGATTCCTCATCCGTGGCGGCAGAGACAGCCGTTAAGGTGTTAAACGACAAGGGCAGCTTTATCGTGGCACTGCGGCTCTTAAAGGATGTGAAACAGCTGGTGCTGACCTATCGCTGGGTGGCAATCCGTTATGCCTCCGATGAAATCCAGGAGGAATTCCCGGATACCGGAAACCGGAGCATTTCCGCTATAACCCCCACCATCGTGGTAGGCACCAAGGAAAGCTATTTCTTCCAGATTAAATACAACAACATGAAACCCTGCTCTGTGGCTTATGAACTGACAGAACCCGGCAGTGGTGAGATTACACCGGATGGCATTTACACGGCACCCTCCAAGGAAGGTGTCTATGAAATCCGTATTTACTGCACAGACAAACCTCTGATCTGCACTTATGCTTATGCCATCGTCAAGAAGAAAGTAACAGGTGAGGAACAGACCGAGAGGTAAGAGGGAGTATCTATGATATACCAGTCAAACCGGATGACCTTGCGAAGTGTCATGGATGTGTTCCGGGGAAAAGTAAATGATGTGGTGATTTGTGAGGAGCTGTATGGCACAAGGGAAAGCTACTACACCCTGATTACGGTGAAGGAACATGAGACCGTAAAAAAACTGCTCCAAATTATCAAGGGTTCGGACAAAGGAGAGGACTGCTGCATTGAAATGTTCAACAGCAACAATCTTTTCTGCATGGTTTTCCCTTATGTAAAGGAAAGAAAGCTGGCAGACTTTTATATGGCAAAAGCAATTCCCTTGACAGTATGTGAGGAAATCTGTCTAAATCTTCTGATGCAGTGTATGGCATCCCCCCTTCCTTATCCACTGTTAGAGCTGGTTTTAAAGCAGAGGCAGATTCATCTGCTAAAGGATAACAGCATTGTGCTGGGCTACTGTATTGACCTTTCCCAGTTAAACGAATACAGTACCCAGTGGGAATGCGCTACCCAGTGTGCCATTCAGATTCGGGAACTTCTGCAGGAAAAAACCACCCGGAAAAATGTCAGCTATCAGCTTTTATTAAAGAAAATTCCCAAGCAGAGCTACCAGAATTTCCAGGAATTATATAAAGACCTCCGACTGTCCACAGCCCATATAGGAAAACGAAGCCTCAAACAAAAATGGGGCGATTTCTGGGCAAGGCACCAGGCAGGGATCTTTCGCTTTTTACTATATCTCTCCATGATCCTTGTGATTCTGGTGGCAGTGATGTTTTTCTCTCAAATGATTTGGGGAGATGTACCCCTGTTCCGTCTGTTTTTTAATACCTTTAAACAGATTGGAACGGAATCTTTGACGAAATAGAGGATTGAACATGTATCAGCTACTTATTTTTGGTTTTGTAATCGTATTATTTGCCCTGGTTATCATGCTGTTCAGCCATTCCCAGTCCCTGCAGCGCTTTGCAGTTTTGGAGTTCATGGTACTGGTGGGAGTGGCAGCCCTGTGGCAGATAAGCGTTACCAGAAATAAAGATTTTTTAACCAGTCAGTATCTGTCTCTGTTTGGGGTTTACCTGGGGGATGCCCAGAGTTATGCCGGAGAACTGGAACAGCTTGGAGCCGGGGAGGACACCATCGACTGGAATCGAGAGGCAGAGGACTTACAAAATCTTCTGGACAGAAGCCTCCCCGTTACCACGGTAGACGGACAGCAGACCAGATATCTCACCGCCGCTGTCTATGAGCGGACAGGGGAGAAACAGTATGTGGTCCGGGTATTACACCAGCCAAGTGAGACATCCCTTACCGAAAAAGACTGCACCGCTTATATAGAAAAGCTGGGAGATGCCGCTGCCCAGTCAAAAAGTGTGACCTATGAGATTTCGTCACAAAAAACAGGAGTGCTTGTCTACACCGATGTGGAAAGTGTGGCTCCCAGGTATGTACTGCTGACAGAGGTATCCCTTGCACCTATGCAGATGGAAGTGGCAGCCATGCAGAAACAGTCCTTTCTCTTTGCAGTCACGCTTTTACTTGTAGCAACCATCGCCCTTGCTTTGGTGATTTTTCTACAGGGCAGACAGATGCACAGCCTGGTGCGGGTGGCAGCACGGGTGGCGGAAGGAAAAGAGGACTGGGATTCCTTAAAGGACAGTACCGGTGGCTTCTGGCTGGAGAGCAACGAGATGCGCCGTCTGAAAAACAGTCTGGGACAGATTTCCACGGATGTGGCGCGGATGAATTACATGAAATATAAGGTGCTGCAAAATTACTACCGCTTTGCACCGAAACACATTGAACAGATTCTGTCGAAAACCTCTATCATGGAGGTAGAGCCGGGAGACAAGGCACGGGTCACCGGAACGCTTGCATTTGTTTCATACCCGGAAAATTCCGGGGTCAATGAGGAAGCTTACCTTCGCAGGGTCAGCAGGGAATACCAGTATTTAGGGGAAAAACAGAAAGAATACGAAGGGATCCTGCTTTCGGACAACAGTGATTTGACCACTATGCAGCTTTTGTTCCAGAAGGAAACCAGAAAAGCACTGAACTTTGGCGTGGAAATGTCCATGTCCCAGGAGGACAACTCCAGAGGGCAGGCATTTGTCCTGTTACATCATACCTCCTTCCTGTATGGGGTGGTGGGTGATGAGGAGCAGGCGTTTACCTATCTGCTTTCCAATGAAATGAAAATGCTGGAGCGTTATGTGGAAAAGTTACGTTCCATGGGTATCCGCATGGCGGTGACAGACGCAGTTTATGAACTGGTGGAAAAGGAAACCACCGGAAGATATATTGGCTATCTGGAAGAAGGAAATTGTCGTTTCAGACTCTACGAGATTCTGGATGCTTATCCGGCAAAGGAAAGACAGAGGAGACTGGACAGCAGGGAAAAATTCCAGAAGGCTTTGGAATTGTTTTACCAGGGAGATTATTATCTGGGACGGAATGCTTTTACGGAAGTCTTAAAGGAGAGTCCCAATGATGAAGTGGCGAAGTGGTATCTGTTTCTCTGTGAGAAATGCCTGAACATGGCACAGGGAAAGAAAGTCTCCTGCGCACTCTTTTCTGAATAAAGTGCAGAGACTTAGAGAGAGAGGAATCCATGAATAATCTGATATCGGTACTTCTCAGTACATTGAAGGCACGTATCACACCGATATGGACGAAACTGAAATACTGGACCAGTTGGAGTTTCATCAAAGCCAACATTCTGACGAAAATCAGAACGGCGTTAAGCAATATCTTTCATGTGAAACCCAGAAACGAGGATGACTATTATCCTTTGTTCGGGTATCTCATCAGCCGTCGGCTTGCCCACGCCATTGTGATTGTGGTGGGAATTCTCTGTTTCTGTTATCTTGCATGGGCACAGCCCTTTACGGGGCTTTCTGACCGGATGGCAGATGGGACGAGAACCTATGCCTACAACTCTTTCCTTCTTAGATTTGCAGAAGGAACTGTGAGAATCAAGGCGAAGGCAGGCTATATTGCCTATGAGGGGAATGTGGAAAAGGGCTATGTCACAGGCTCCGGGCAGCTTTACAACCAGGAGGGCAGCCTGGTCTATCAGGGAAATTTTGAACAAAATGAGTATTCCGGTGAAGGAATCCTCTATTATCCTGTAGGACAGACGGAGTACGAAGGGCAATTCCAGAACAACCTTTTTGAAGGGGAAGGCACACTGTACCGGGAAAACGGAACACGGAAGTATAAAGGACAGTTTTCCAGAGGAATGTTTGAGGGAGAGGGAAGTCTCTTTGACGGGGCAGACCAGGAGATTTTCAAAGGAAATTTCCATAACGGGGAACTTTTGTATACTCAGTTTCTTGGAAAAAGTGCAGCTGAAATTGCAGAATTTTATACCGGGAAACGCCAGCTTTATCAGTATGATACAGACTGGGCGGTGATTCTGGAGGATGTGGACGCCTTCTATGTGCAGTCCTCGGAGAACAACAGTCTGGACGATGCAGCGAAAACCACGAAGGTCTATGTGGGAAAAGATGAATTTGTCTACGGCGAAAGCCGGATGTCCACCATAGCGGAATTAAAGGAAAAGCTGGGGACACCTGTCTTTGAGGGTAACAGCTATGTGACCTTCCCGGAGGCAGTGGGAATCAACTGGCTGCAAAAGAAGGGAACTGACATTCCACTGGAGGTTTCCCTGACAGCCACTCAGCTTTATGATGAGGTAAAAGTGGTAACAGAATATCCGGCAGATGTGCTGGTTTACCTATATGTGTTCCAGACGGAGGATGCGACCTACACCTTTGTCTCGGACGACAGAGATTCTGGATTTTTTATGTATTCGATCGAACAGTAAGGAGAGGAGTGCGGAAAGTGAACCTGAAAAGGAAAAGAAACAAAATAGGGCGATGGCTTTCCGTACTGCTGGCATGCAGCTTTTTGGTGGGAAGTTTCCCTACAATTTCGGCAAAAGCGGCAAACCGGACGCTGACGGTGGAAGTGGCAAAGAACATGGCACTGGCAAAGAGCAGCGATTACACCAAACAAAAAAACAAGCTGGCACTGGCAAAACTTCAGTATTCCCAGGCGGTCAAGGCAATCAAATTAAAAGAAAAGAATCAGAGAACCTTCCGCTGGTCTCCCTTATTAAATTTCAAGTTCCCGGAAAAGCCGGACTTAACCGACCAGATGGAATACTCCTATAAACCGTTGGAGCTGCAGTCAGAGATTGACACCATCAATCACAGCATCACGGACTGCGTGTACGGCATTTACGAGGAAGTGGAACTACAGTTTGTGGAAGTCTATGTTCTTCAGGAACGCATCACTTTTAACGAAAACCGGATAGCCTCCTGCGAGACATCCTTAGAAAAGAACAAAGCCAGACTCATGGCAGGACTTGCCAACCAGACGGACATTGATACGCTGGAGAAAAAACTGGAAACCTTGAATTCCACTCTGCTTTCCGACAAGCGAAGCTTTGAAGCGGCGAAGGAAAAGCTGGGAGGACTGATTGGCATTGATGTGTCCACCTCTTACACCTTTCAGAATCCTTTTGTAGATGCGGATTTGAGTCGGAATGTGGAGGAGGAGTTGATTACCTATACGCTGGAGCATGACGATTCCTATTACCAGACACAGACAGCCACAGCTAACGGACTGTTACAGCTCAATACCAACTATAATCTGATGAAAGCCCAGTATGGCACCGCCAATATGCGGATTATCGACAGCTTTGTGACTCAGGCAAAAAAAGGAGAAAAGCTGGATTCGGCAGCCTTTAAATTAAAGTTCGAGCAATTTCTCAATGTGGTGGACAGTCCCTGGCAGGGAAAAAAGAAGATTCTCTTTATCCGGGTGCCCAGGGAATGGTTCAAGGGTGCTATCGACGGTATCCGCTATGTAGAGGATGAGCCTTATGTGCTCTATGAATCCGCGTTGGAATACCAGTCCCTCTACAACGATGAGCAGGCACAGAAAAAAGAGTTGACTGATTCAGTCAAAAGCTCCTACGACAATTATGTTTCCACGAGAAATTCCAGCCAGGCGCTGGAAACCGAAGTTAAGAAAAAAGCGGAGGAGTTGCGGAAAGCCGCCTTGTTAAATACCACTGGTCAGATGACCTACGAGGAGTACGAGCAGGTACAGGAAGAATACGAGGAACTGCAGATGGACAGTCTGGATGCCAAAGCGGCTTACAGTGAAGTCCTTTACAGTCTGGACAGGTTGACCTGCGGAGCAGTTTCTTCCTATTTTAGAGGAACCTCCATTACCATGTCTGCAGCCGAAGGCGGTCAGAGTTATGTGGTTGAGGATGAAGGAGAGGGTGTTTACTATTATATCCGTTCCCTGGTATCGGATAATCTCTTTGAAATTGGATTGTCTGTGCCGGATAGTATGGACATTTCCCTTACGGACTTTGAACTATGGGTAGATGGCGTACAGGTTGGTGAGCGTACCAATGTGACAAAGACTATCCGCCATCTGGCACTGGATGTCCAGGAAGTGAACCGGGTTTTTATCCGGCTCTATGACGGAGATACCTTTGTGGATGACTGTGACATTGACACATCGGAGTATTCCGGGAAACTGACAATCAAGAGTTATCATGTGGAGACCACAGAGGATACCCGGATTGGAACCTACACAGCCTCCTCCAACAGCGTTACCGGACTGCTGGAAATCACTTTGAAATTAAATGGGGAACAGCAGGCTGTTTCCTACAACATTAAGACCCAGGATGGAACCTATCTCATCAGTGATAAAAAGTTTTCTGTGGGAGAAACCTTCCGTTATCTGGCGGTTGCGGAGAGCAGCCTGGAAGAACTGGTTCTCTGTCTCTATGATGATCAGGGACAGCTCCTCACGGAGGCACAATTCCAGACCAGTGACCAGACGATTCACAAGAAGGAATAGGGAGAGCAACATGGCAAAAAAGACAGGAAACCATCCAAAACTGAATAAAAAAGCATCGCTGCTCCTTTTTGCTGTTCTGGTGTGCGTATCCGTTCTTGGGGGCTTTGCAGTACGGGCAGCACTGGAGAGCGACAAAAGCACGGGCGTGCGTTCCGTCCATGTGAAGGACAGCGAGATAGAGAATTCCACGCTGGTCATCGGTTCTCATCTGATTCATATCAGCGCACTGACCGACCAGCTTTACAAAATCGCTCAGGAGTCTGCCAACGAGTTTAACCAATCTCAGGTGTATTACAAATCGGAACTTGCCGATGGCACCTGGTTTGAAATATCGGAAGCGTCCTCCATCGGGGATATTACCCAGTCGGGCAGTCCGGTAAGCCGCAGCGTGATTGAGGGACTGGAATTTACCCACCAGACCAAATCCGATGGTATTACCATAGATCTCCGTACCGGCCAGGCAGTGTCAGTATTTAATATCAACAATCCCTACGATTTACGAACCATGGAGGAACTGGAGCCACTGCGGATCCAATATCAGATTCTCCAGGAAAAGACGGACAAAAACGAGTCTGACCAGATTTATCTCCAGATGGTACAGAGCTTCTTTGACAAGGATATCCAGGATGATGAAACCAGAGATTATGATTCTTCCATGCAGTCTTTGGAGAGCTACAAAAACGGACTTTCTTCCAGAGAAAAACCATCCCAGTGGTCGGAGAAAACAGGGGAGATTCTCACCAGCATTGATGCTTACCGCCGGGTGGAGGCACTGACCAATCTGGAAGGTTTTCTGGACACCCTGGAAAATGATGCCAGCGGTATGGGAGCAAGCAACCAAAAGGAAAGTGAAGACGGGGAAGAAAGTGTTCCACCGGATTTTGTCATCAACGCCGATATTGTTTCCTCCATTGGAGACTGTATCCAGAATGTACAGGAAAGCATCAGCAGCTACGAGGCAAAGAAGATAACTGATGCCGGTGACACTGTGGCAGCCCAGACGGAGTACCGTTATAGCCAGGAGCTGATTTCCCTGGCAAGAGCGCAGGATACGCCGGGATGTGACAAGATTATGGAAAGCCTTTGCAATCTCCAGAACATTTTAAACGGAGTGATTGCCAGCCAACAGAGCGAACTGGACACACTGACCTCCGATCTGGTAAGCGGGGCATTTAACAACTACACCGCGGATTTGCGTGCAGGAGTCAGCACCGATTACCAGGCCGCTGTGGCGGAAGGCTCCTCCCAGGCAGTGTTGCAGAAATACCTTACGGAGCAGAAAACAGCGGCAAATGCAGACCGCATGGAATACCAGACCATGCTGGAGGCACAGTTTAGCCGCATGGAAAACCAGGCAGCCCAGGCATACGTCCTGAAACTCATTGACGGTGTACCCCAGCTGGAGGACACCGTGGTGCAGGACGCGGCGGAAAGCTATCTGTTAGACACCGTTGCCGACCACTTGATCTGGCTGCGCAGTTCCTATGCAGACCTGGTAAAAAATGCCTCGGATTCCACAGATATGTCCAAGCTGGAACAGGAAAAGGAGAAGTTGTCGAAACAGCGGCAGGATGCCCTGGACAACAACAATCTGGCGGAGGCAAACAAGCTGACTGCCCAGATGGAGGCAAAACAGAAGGAAATTGACAGTCTTGCGGACAGTCTCAATGCCATTATGAATTCCCCTAATAGCAGCGAATCCGACAAGGCGAAGGCAGCGGCAGCCATGGGAGAGAATACCACCGCAGCACTGCTGTCCTCCATGGCAGATGTGCTGACCTCCGACCTACGAAATGCGGGGGAAGATACTTCTGCTACAGATTTACAAAACCAGATGGCTGCTCTTACCGCGGCGGCAACCCTGGATCCGGAGGCAGCCAAGGCAGCCTTAAATCAGGTACAGGATGCTCTGGATAATGCCACTGGTTTAGATACCGATACCACAAGTTCCCTCCAGAGCAGTCTGGCGGATGCGAAAGAAACCATTGCCCAGGCAAATACAGGAGGGGGAACCCTTACCGGGAAGGAGCTACAGGACTTGCTGGATTCCATCTTAAATGGAATACTGGGAAGTGGAGGCTATGACAGTGCCTCGGCCTGCCAGCAGACCGGCGCAATGCTTGCAATGGAATGGTATGGCGAGGAGAAAAACAGCAGTGCCGCCCTGAATCTGGCAGCTACCTTAGCCAAACAGGGAGTGGAGGAGAAAAACCCCTACCTTTATGAGAAATATTCCGACAGCAGTGAGGCGTATCTGCCCTTACAGACTTTAGCCAACGTGCTGGGTTACCGCTATATTTTTGACGATGCCCACAGCACCGTTACCTTACAGAAATCCAAAAGCTACTATCTGTTCACGCTGGCAAAACAGCAGTACGAAAGAGAGGGCAGTGTGACCAGGGAGCTTTCCGCACCGCCACAGTTTTCCGGGACGATGTACATCCTGGGAACAGACAGTGAAGGTCTTTTTGATACGAAGGCAGAATATTTTAGAAATGCCCTTTACGGAGCCGCAGGAACTCCCGATGTGGAGAGTTTTGCGCAGCAGATTTACGAACAGTTACTGGAAGGAGGCGCATAAGATGGCAGACTATACGATTATCGCAGATGTCAGCTCTTATATTGTGAAAACCCTCAGGGAAAAGATGTGCCCGGAGCCTGTGCCATCTCCCAATAACATTGAAATTTCCTCCCCCGCATCCCAGGATGTGGACTATATCGTAGGACTTTACTTGTACGAGATTAAGGAGGAATCCCAGATTGCCCGTCCCTCTATTGTGGACAGGGGCAAGATACAGCTTTTACAGCCGCCGAGACCATATAGCTTATATTATATGGTATTTATCAACGGTTCTTCCCAGATGGGACTCAAAGCACCGGATATACAAAAAATTATTGGCAGAGTGGCACAGATTGTAAATGACAACAGTTCTGTGCTGCCCCAGGAGCTGCAGCCGTGGCTGGACGCCTCGGAGCCTCCCATCGTGTTGTCTCAGGCGAAGATAACACTGGAGGAAAAAGTAAGGGTGTGGCAGGCAATCAACAAACCCTATGAGATCAGCCTGTTCTATAAGGCGGCACCCGTATTCCTGTCCAGCGAAGTGGTGGTTGAGCCTCCTCGTGTCAGTGAGGCATCCTTCGGGATTAATCTTATGGGAAAAGAGAGGGGGAGTGAGCGATAAGTGGCAGATGCTGAAATTCATTACAAACTGGATTTGATTGTCCGGCTGGTGGACACCACCACAGGAAAAGCCATCGGGCAAAGACAGGTGACCTTTCAGAATGAGGAACAGGTGATTCCTTTTCTGAGAAGGGATGAAGGTTTGTATATTCTGCTGAACCGTGGCAGGAACGACATCGAGTTAGCCATCCGGGTGACGGGATATCTGCCCGCAAAGGTGCAGATTTGTTACGCAGAACTTTCTGAAAACTACCCGGAAGTGGAAGTGGCGATGATTCCTGAAGTCAGCACCAATGGATTTATCAATATGCTGACGCTCACAGGGCACTGCCCCGGAATGGAATCCATTGTGGCGGTTTCCCTCAAAAAACCATATGGAGCGGTAGGTAGTTATCTGGAGAAGAAACAGACTCTGAGACTCTATTATACCAAGCCCCTGGAGGAGATGTCTTATGCGGTGGTTCATGAACAGCAGCAGGAATTCGAGGAATTCCAAATCAGAAAGAGGATTGACAAGCTGAATGTCAAGCTGGCAAAACCTCTGGAAATGGCTTGCAGACCGAAAGAAATGGTTGTCCGCATTGTGCGGGGCATGGTAGACAAAGATGGAACCTACCTGCTCCGAATCCAGGAGGACAGCGGCGGAACCGAATATCTGGTCCGCTATGTAGTAAACGGAAAGGCAGCTTTCAAGAAAATCTCCACAGAAAGTATGCAACTGATTGGAGAGAGTGAAGACGAAGGAGGAGCGTAGAAGATGGGAATTGTGGCTGTAACGGGCGCACAGTGCATGTGTACCTTTGGGACGACGCCCTGTAATTTACAGGTGACCTCGCAGACCACCTGCCTCACGGAAGGCAAGATGATTGCAACCATAAAAGACATGCAGCCCAATGTGAATCTGATGCCCTTCGGCATGTGTACTTCACTGGCAAATCCGGCAGTGGCAAGTGCTACAGCGGCAGCACTGGGAGTGCTGACACCTCAGCCCTGTACCATGGTTCCCGCAGGAACCTGGACACCCACCGCACCGAAGGTGATGGCGGGCGGAGCACCCTGTCTCACCAACGAGGCAACGCTGATGTGTGGCTTAGGAGCCGGAACAATCAAAATTATCGTACCAGGACAGACCAAGGTTTTGGTATAAGCAGACTTTTTTTGCAGAGCAAAATTTTAAAGGAGTCTGCGAATTGTTGCTGGAACGAGGTATGAGTGAACAGTAAGAAAGGAGTTAAAATAATGGCAGAATATTTTTCACCAGGTGTATATGTAGAAGAATATGATAACTCTCCCAGATCAATGGAAGGTGTGGGAACTTCTACCGCAGGCTTTATCGGCTTTGCAGAGAAAGGACAGACACTGGGCGCCCCCAGTCTGGTTACAAGCTACCGCAGCTTTGTAAAACAGTTCGGAGGCCCTTTAAGTGAGTTCGGATACGGCGAGTACCGTTATCTGGCACCCAGCGTAGAGCAGTTTTTCGCAAACGGCGGAACCCGCTGCTATGTTTCCCGTGTGATTCCCCCTGATGCAAAGAAAGCATCCGTAAAGAAAGGCTTCCTCACGGTTACCGCAGCCAATGAAGGAAAATGGGGCAACAAAATCCAGATTACCTTAACTACTGTAACCAAACGGAAAATGCAGTTAGTTGGCAAAAACGGCGAGGCTTATATTGCGAAAACCGTAGAAGGTTTCCGGGAAGGTGACCTGGTTATCGCAGGTGAGGAGTACAACCGCATCAAGAGCATTTTCGATAACAGCATCGTATTTGAACAGGAATTCAAGGGCGAGGTGGTAGACACCGCACTGATTCCCACCACCGTAGTTTATCTGGTGGAGACCGACATGAGCATCCGCTATGGCGAGGATGTGGAGAACTATGCAGGACTGAGTGTCAATGTGGCAAATCCCAACTTCTTCGGCTATCGTCTTGTGAACAGCGAGCTGGTAAAAGCAGAAGTGGAAGTACCGGAGACCATCGGCAATCCCGCAGAGGCAATTCTGGGTGAAGGCAACACCAGCGGCATGTTTACCCTGGACGGTGGTCTGGACGGCTCTATGAGCAAAGTCAATGCAGGTATCTTCATCGGTGAGGACAATGGCCCCGGAAAGAGAACCGGTCTGGCATCCTTTGAGGAGAACAGCACTGTCAGCATGCTGGCAATTCCCGGCGTGACCATCCCGGAGGTGGTTGTGGCACTGGTAGGACACTGCGAGAACTTAAAGAGCCGTTTCGCTGTCTTGGATATGCCCAAGGATATGTACAAGACCAAGGATCTTTTACAGTATCGTGAAATGATTGACAGCACCTACGCTGCCATGTATCATCCCTGGATTCAGGTCTTTGACCGTTCTTCCAACCAGCCTGATTTTATCCCCCCTTCAGGTGCAGTGATGGGTGTTTACTCCAGAACTGATACCAACAGAGGCGTACATAAGGCACCTGCCAATGAGACTGTTTTCTGTACCGGTTTAAATGTAAATTACAACAAGGCAGAGCAGGATATCTTAAATCCCGCAGGTGTGAACCTGATTCGTGCGATTCCCGGACAGGGTATCCGTGTGTGGGGCGCAAGAACTGCAAGCAGCAACTCGAACTTCAAGTATGTCAATGTGAGACGTCTCTTTATCTATGTGGAGGAGAGCATCAAGGCAAATACCAACTGGGTTGTATTCGAGCCCAACGATGTGGCTCTGTGGCAGAGAGTCCAGATGACCATTTCCAGTTTCCTTGACACCATGTGGAGAAACGGTATGCTGGCAGGTGGTTCTGCATCCGAGGCATACTTCGTAGAGATTGGACCTTCCACCATGAGCAGAGATGACATTATGAATGGGCGTCTGATCTGTAACGTAGGTATCGCTCCTTCCCGTCCTGCTGAGTTCGTTATCTTCCGTGTAACCCAGCATACCGCAGAGAGCGCAGGCGGAGAAGGCGAAGAATAAAGCAGATAGGAAACAATAACAGATAGAAAAGGAGTAGAAGATTATGGCAGCAAGCGCATATCAAACAGAAGGACAACTGTACTATCCCTTAACGAAAATGAACTTCCTGGTTCATGTAGACCAGGTGGAGGGAACCGCAGCTTTCAGTGAGGTAACAGGAATTGAGGCGACGGTTGATGTCATTGAGTTCCGTCAGGGAAATGCCAACAGCCTTGCACCGGTAAAGATTCCCGGTCTGGTAAAGCATGGCAATGTCACACTGAAAATGGGATATACCTTAGACAGTGCATTTAAGACATGGATTCAGGAGTGTGTCAGTGAGACCAGAGGTCAGATGCCCCGTTATAATGTGCAAATCGAAATGATTGACATTAACGGAGGCGCACCCCAGGCTGTGGCAACCGCAGTAACCGGTACCAGAGTATGGCAGTTGACCAACGCCTGGGTAACCAAGTATAGCGCTCCCGATTTAAACGCATTACAGAGCGAAGTGGCAATCGAGACAGTGGAGATTGCTTATGAAGAACTGATTATCCCCAACTAGGAACCTACATAGAAACAGGGAACAGGCGTCCGAGGGAAACCTCGGATGACCTGCTAAGGGGAGAAACGTGAAGGTTCTCCTTTTAGCAGATTACAGCCAGGAAACATGAATGAAATAAAGGAAAGAGCAGCAGGAGGAAATGGTATGGAAACAGTTTATGAATTTACACTTCCCAAAGGATATGTGGATGGAAGTGGGGAAGTACACCGCAGAGGAAAAATGCGTCTGGCAACCGCCGTGGATGAAATCAGTGCCACCAGAGACCCCAGAGTGTTGAGCAACCCCTCCTACCTTACCATCGTAGTGCTGGGAAAGGTGATTACGGAGCTGGAAGGTCTGACTATGGTTACCCCCAATGTCATCGAAAAGCTATTTACCGCCGACCTTGCATTTTTACAGGATATGTACCAGAAAATCAACGATGTGGAGCCGCCCACGATGAAGGTGGTATGTCCCCACTGCGGAGAGGTCATTGAAACCCCGGTAAATTTTACTATGGAGGGTTAAGGCTTTATCCCAAGGATGCGATGTATCAGGAGATGGCGTTTATTTCCTACTACTTTCACTGGGGCAGCGAGGATGTGATGCAGCTTGACCACAGGAGCCGGAGGCGTTGGTGCCATGAGATTTCCGAGATACATAAGAGCATTAATCCCTCAAAGAAGAACAAGGAAAAGAACATTTTAGACATGAAACCCACCAGATAGTGGGAAAAGGAGATGGGTGCTATGCCAGACAGCACGAATCGCACAACAATCAGCGAAATCCCCGCTGACCAGCAAATCGGAGGAAGGAAAGACTGGGGCAATAAACTGGTAGTCAATACCGGTTTAAATCCTGTGGTCAATTTTAATTTCATGCTTCGGGTGGAGGGGGTGTTTGACCTGCCCTGCAAGTCTGTCAAGGGAATTCATCGGGAGAATGAATTTGACTATATCCAGGAGGGTGGCTTAAACGACTATGTCCATCTGAAACGCAAGCCCATCAGCAAACCCTTTACCTTTCAGGTAGAGCGGTATGTGGGTGTCAACTGGGTAGATCCCCTGCCACTGGGAACGGAATTGACTCTGCCGGTCATTTTGTTTGTGAATACCCATGTGTTCCCTGGACTTCAGCCGGTGCGGAATTATGTGTTTACCGGATGCACGGTCATCAGCAAGGACTACGGGGAACTGAATGCGGAGGTCAGCGGACTGCTGGTGGAGACAGTGACCATCGCCTACCGGGAGATGGTGTGCCTGGATATTCCCAACGATGCCTACGGAGAGGATACCTGGGAATTTGACGGGAAAAACCGGGAGGGCAAGGACAAGAAAAAGCGGAAATATAATGCGAATCTTTACAATACGGAATGGGAGACTTCCGATGCCTACAGCTCTGTCAAGAAGATGGAGGAACGGGCAGCCGCGACAAAATGGGATATCAAGTCGGGTAAGAAACCTAAGAATGCCAAGTTCTCCAAGGAGGAACTCACCACCGCCCAGATGAAGGAAAAGGCGACAAAGGATAGATGGACACCGGAGAAGGACGAACAGGGGCACTTAAAAACCAAACATGGCAGAGATTACGAACAGTATGTTTCTGACTATAACAAAGAGATACAGAATGAGATAGAGTCTGCCCAGACGGAGGAAGAAAAGAAAGCGGCGGAGGACAAAAAAATCGCCATGAATGGCAGCCAGCCGAGAAAGTATGAACACTCAGAAGCTGCCAGAAAGAACAGCTCCGCAAAAGTCAAAGAGGAACTGACCGCCGAGGAGATGGAGGAAAAGGCAAAAAAATACGAACATTCGGATGTTGCCAGACAGAACAGCTCTGCGAAGGTCAAAGAGGAACTGACCGCCGCCCAGATGGAGGCTAAAGCAGAGCAGGAGAAATGGACACCGAAGAAGGACGCATCGGGACATTTAGAGACCAAGCACGGCAGAGATTACGAGCAGTATGCTACCGACCATAACAAGGAGATTCAGAAAGAGATTGATGCCGCCCAGACCCAGGAGGAAAAGCAGGAGGCGGAGGGCAAGAAAATTGCCATGGGTGCTGCTGCCAACCGTTTATGGCCCGCCCAGTCCAGTGCCAATACGGAAGAAATGATAACCCCGGAGGCGAGACAGTACCAGCATAGCAGCACACCCGGACAGTATGAGGCAGCCAGACACAATCAGAAAGAAATAAGCCGGGCTGACATGGAGTCAAAGGCAGCTGTGTGGCCTCCCCAAAACAGTGCCCATACAGAAAAAATGAAAACACCGGAACCCCGGTTATGGCCAAAGGTCAAGAGTGCCAGACAGATTACAGAGTTTTTGAAAAAGCATTGATAAGAAAGCAGCAGTACAAGCTGGAGGAAGGAGGGAATCGACATGCTGACCATACATACACCGATAGAGCTTACCGTCAATCCCTCGATGCTGCAGCTTCATGATAATTTTACAGAGCGCATCACCGGCAATTACAAAATACTGGGCGCAAGGCTGGAGCCGGAGGACATGCTGCATTTCCTCTCCGAACCGCCGGAAATTTATCTGGCAGAAGGGGGCATGACCTCCCTGGTGAACAACCAGAACAATGTGGAAAACCGCACTTTGAAAATGGATGTCATCAACAACGTGCTGAACCGGATTCTGGTATCGGATACCTATCACATGACCTACCAGGATGAGGTGTTTATCACCTCCATTTTAAAGAAAATCGGTGTGACGGATGTGCAGGAGTTTATCCGCCAGGTGCAGAATGTCAAACAGGAGATGAAAAACACTACCCAGCTTACAGACTTGTACTGGTCACAGAGTGAGGCACTTTCCCAGCTTTTGGAATTCCGGCAGGAACAGGCAAAGCAGGAAAAATCACCGGAGACAGAGGCAGAAACAGCGGAAAGTCCTGTTTTCTGGTTACAGCAGGAGATTATGAACCGCCTCCAGACCGGTGTGATTTATCAGGAACTGCGGAATTATATTTCCAATTCCCTCCACCAGTCCAGCCTTATCGGGGGAGCGGAGATGCAGATTAGTGAGCAGACCATCACCGCCCAGCAGATTCTCTTAAATAAACTGAAAAACTATACCACCACAGAGGAACAGCCTCTTGTTTATCACTATCTCAACACCTACGAGATGGGGGACGAAATCCAGGTGGAGGAGAGCCACGACCAGGTGGTGAGCCAGATGGTACAGGCAGTTTTGTTAAATGCCCTGCACCAGATGTACGCCATCCGCACCGAGGAATTGTTACGGCAGGACAACATTTGGTATCAGCTCGCAGGGGCAGTGTACCAGGCGGCGGAAAATACCTACCAGCGTTTTGACGCCTACCACGAACAGCATACCTTAAGCAAAAAGGATGCAGATAGTTATACCCGGATGGTACAGCAGTACCAGAAAAAGGAAATCCAGGCAATCCAGCAGTTCTTTACGGAACAGGAAAACAATGTCACAAAGTATTCCACGGAAATCAATCCTTTGGGAGCGGAGTTAAATTATATCATCCAGGAGGGGGACGAGGAGGAAGTCCAGCCGGATTTCCGGAACCGTCAGCAGACCTCCGGTGAAGAACGGCGGGAGCAGTCCCAGCCCCACGGACAGCAGATACAGAATATTACCCGGCAGGAAATCCTGTTAAAGCAGCAGCTGGAACAGATTAACCAGAACAACATCCAGAACAGCCAGCTTTTACAGCAAATCATAGAAAGACCGGCAGAAAACCGGGAGGTTCCCAGAATCAACCGGGAGGCGGCAAGAAAAGACGGACTGCGGGCGCTGACCCAGCCCAGGGAAGTGCTGATGGAATATCTGGAAACCCAGACCCATGAGGAACAGCAGAGAGAAACCATCCATGAGGAACTGACCAGAGTGTTTGGAGAGCGGACAGTGAGAATTCTGGAGACACTGGAAAAATACCAGAAAACCCCGGAACTTGTCACCGCTTCCGGGCAGGTGGTGCCGGATGCCGCAGGGATGCTGGTTCGTGATATCCAGTTCCAGAATCTGGAGAACCAGACAGAACTGGTTCATCGCACCGAAGAACGTTCCCAGGAGACGGTTCACGACATCCGGACACGGGAATTATTAAAAGAATATCTGCCGGAACAGGTGCGGCAGGTACAGCAGACCACCAAGAGAAACGTGGAACGGGTGGAGCTGCTCCACCGGGAACAGGAGACGAATCTGGAGGAAGAAGTGCTGGAGGAAATCCGGGGACTGCAGAGAACCACACGGGTGGAAAACCAGCAGACCATCCAGCAGACTATCGAGAGAAATACCACCCAGGAAGTCATTAACCACAGAGTCAACGAGTTTCAGACCAGACAGAATGAAGAACTGGTTCGTCTCATTGACGAGAAGGTACAGCGCCAGCTGGGAGACATTTCTGAGCAGGTCTATGGAAAACTGGAAAAACGAATGGACACGGAACGCAGAAGACGTGGACTTTAGAATAGGAGGTGAGGGCAATGGACTGGAGCGGTCTGGGACAATCCGTCAAAAGTGATGCAAAGGGCATAACAGGAAATATCACAAAGGCAGTTCTGGTGTTTCCGGATTCCGTGCCCTCCGACATTAACTTAAAAGACGGGGACGCAGTGGGTGCCTTTGGGGCTGCCCTTGGCGCAAAGCGGACAGAAACCTACATCCATTCCTTTAACATGCAGAATAACGGCATCAAAAACATTTCCAAGGCGGCTGCCAATACCAGTCTCATTACCCACAATCTGGAAAGCGCGGGGGCGGGAACCGACAATCTGCTGGCAGCCCTGGACAGCGGAAAAATCAGTGGAAAGAAATTCACGGTACCCTTCAATCCCTCCACTCTCCAGATTATTGCAAGAGGTGGAGGACGGGCGCCAATCAGTAACTACGGAACCGTGGGAACTAACCAGGCAGGACGGATTGAGTACCGTGCCCTCGACCCTTATATTACCGTGAATTTCACCCTGGTCTTTGATGCCACCAACAACGCCGACGCCTTTATGGAGGAACGGTTTACCATCGGGGCAACCAATCTTGTGAAGAATACAGTAACCGCAGTCCGCGGAAAAGAATATACGGTTCGGGCACAGGTGGAAGGCTTTCTGGCAGCCCTCCGGGATGAAGCTCACAGAAACATGATCTTTCAATGGGGAAATCTCCGGTATACCGGTGTGCTCAATGCGGTTTCGGGACAATATACCATGTTTAACACCCAGGGTAATCCCATACGGGCAGAGATACAGATCGGAATGTTGATGGCAAGCGCACCCCAGAACAGCTTTGACGGGGCAAGCTACTTAGATTACTGGAAAAATCGCTACGAAGATATCCTGAATAAACAGGGCAGAAAGGATGAGAACGGAAATCTCACTTCTATGACCACAGGAAATATCAAGAGCCAGTATACCAATTTAATCAACTTGTAAAGGGCAGGAGCAGGCATGGCATTTGGAGCAAACACCATCGGAAGCGGACTGACTTCCGGTTTGACAGGAAATATAAATAAAGCATACATACTGATGCACCAGCCGGATTTAAACCCCACCAGAAAAGCGGACAGCTCCGGCAACTTCGGACTGGAGGGTGCCGCCCAGCTTTTACAGACCGGGGTGAGTGATAAAAAGGGAAGAAACCTGGGAATTTCCGGCTCCGGTCTGAATGGACTGTCGGTGGATTCCACCCTGACCGCAGTGGCGAACCTCGCAGATTACATCCCGGTGCAGGTACAGTTTAACCCTTCCAGCATTTCCTTTCAGGGAATGGGTGGAGAAATCCGCCGGGAAAGTGTGGGCGGTGCCGGAGAAAACCAGTTCCAGCAGTTTGATACCCCTTCAGAAACCACCATGAGCATGGAACTGATTTTCGATGATACCAACAATAAAGACGCTTTTATGATGGATGGGGAAATGTCAGTCCTGAGTGATGCCACTTCGGTGGGAGGGCTGACACAAAGGATTGAGCAGGGCGTTGCAGCTTTACAGGGAAAGAGTTATTCCATCCGGGATACCACGGAGCTGTTCGTGGCGGCGATGGTACAGAGTTTCACCAGAATGGTGGGCTTTGCCTGGAATAAAATGATTTTCTGGGGAGAACTGGTGGGAGTGAATGTGCAGTACACCATGTTCAACAAGACGGGAGCACCCATCCGTGCCAAGGTAACCATCCAGATACGCCAGGATCAGGCAGTGAACGGAGAAAAACCCTACAAGACAGAGGAAAACTGGGAGAAGGCTTTCCAGGCAATGTTTCAGGCAAACCAGAGGACAAATCCCCTGAATGGAAACTTCCTTAATTTAAGCTAGGAGAAGCAGATGGCAACGTATGAATTTGACACACTAAAAAAACAGTATACCCAGTTCCAGCATCCGGTTGCCGTGATTAAGATTAATGGAGATTCCCTGGCAGACAGGGAGAAGGGTTATCCCGTTTCGGATATCCAGATTGATTTGACCAGCGGTTTCGAGGCGTCCATTGCAGAATTCTGCATCTATGATGTCTACGATGAGGAGGCGGGAACCTTTGACTTTCCGGCCAAAAAGGTCAAGGTGCAGCTGGGCTACCGGGTGGAGGTTTATCTGGGCTATTCCGGGGAGGCGCGGTGTGTGTTTGTGGGAGTCATCACCCGCATCAATTATCTGTTTGAAAAGCAGGATGTTCCCTGCATCCGGGTGACTGCCATGGATATCAAGGGCGTGATGATGGCAGGCAGCTACTCCGCACAGCTCAAGGCCAGAAACTATGCTGATGCAGTGCAGGAAATTCTGGACAAAACCGCTTATGAGAAACTGGGACAGCAGGGGGAAAAAGTGATTAAGGGTGTCCACGTTGATGCCACACCGGATAAGCTTCGGGCGGTGAGTGGCGGAACAACGGCGGTCAGTGATAAGACCATCGAGATGGTGGCGGAGAGTGACTATGAATTTGTGGTAAAGGCGGCGAAAAAGCACAACTTTGAATTTTTCACAGAATGTGGGCAGGTCTATTTCCGAAAGGCAAAGTCCGACACCTCCATTCTGATGGAAATCGGACCGGCAACGGGGATGCACAGCTTTGATGTCTCTTATGACCTGACGGGACTGGTGGAAAAGGTGGTGGTGCGAGGCATGGACGTGTCCAAAGCAAAGCTGATTTCTGCCAACCAGAAGGTTTCCAACAAGATTTCCAATGGCAACAAGGCGAAACCTTTATTAAAAAACAGCCAGAAGGTTTACATTGATTCCACCATCACCTCCAAAGAGGAAGCGGAGGACAGGGTGAAATCTCTGGTGGAAACCATGTCTTACCGGTATGGCACTTTGGAATGTGAGCTGGTGGGACTGCCGGAACTGCAGCCGGGACATTTTATCAGCCTGACCGGATTGGGAGAACCTGCAGAAAATACTTTTTACATCCAGCGGGTTCGCCATATTCTGACCAAGAATGGCAATTACGACACCAGAGTTACAGGAATTTCCGCCGGTTTAGGTGGAAACCCGGGAAGTGCAATTGGTGGTTTACGATAAAGCGACAGGAGAAAAGCATGGGTCTGTATGACATTATGGATGAAATCGCCGCGAAACAGGTGACGAAATCTGAGACAGGAGATAACCGCATATTGGGTGTGGTGGTGGGCATTGTGGCGAAAAATTACGACCAGAGCATGCCGGGACGGATTTGTGTCCAGGTGCCGGTGCGGGACGATGAGGCGAATGAGCTGCAATGGGCGAGGCTGGCGATGCCCTCCAGCGGAAAAAAGTGGGGACATTACTTCTTGCCGGAGGTGGGAGACCAGGTGCTTTTGGCATTTGAGCATGGCAATATTGAAAAGCCCTATGTCATTGGCTGTGTGCCCAAGGACAGCAATCCTTTTCTCACCAAGGCGGTACAGGAAAAGAACCAGTACAAAAAGATTGTGACGAAGAATGGCAATACCATCCAGTTCGAGGACTGCGAGGAGGAGGATGGTGCCAAGGATAAGATTTCCATTTACACACCGGGGCAGGCGCACCGGGTAATTCTGGACAATGAGAAGAAACAGATTCTGGTGGGAGATAAGGATGGCAAAAACCAGATTTCCATAAAAACCGAGGATGACAGTGGAAGAATCGATGTGAAAACGGAGAAAAAACTCACCCTGTCGGTGGGGGATAACATCCAGGTCATCATGAACGCAGACAGCGGTACCGTCAGCATCAAATGTGGCAAGTTTAAGGTGGAGGCGACTGACGGCAGCCAGATTGAGACCAACGGCAAGCTGGGACTGTCCGGCGGAACGGTTTCCATGGAGGCATCCTCCATGTTAAAGGCATCCAGCAGTGGAACCACCAGCATCGGCGGTGCGCCGATTAAAATCGGATAGCAGGAAAGTTTGCAGGCATTGGAAAGGAAAGCAAGTGATGGAAGATGAAAAATTCCTGGGAACAGGGATGAAGTTCCCTCCACAAATCAATCCCACCACAGGGCGGTTTACCTGTGTATCGGGAAAGGAAAGTATTCGGGAAAGTGTGTATCTCATTCTGATGACCCAGAAGACGGAGCGTTTCATGCGCCCGGAATTTGGCAGCAATGTGATGAGTTATGTGTTTGCACAGATGGACAGCACCATGTTAAACCTCATGGCAAATGAGATTGCATCGGATATTATGACCAATGAGCCGCGGGTGGAGCAGGTGAATGTGAATATGGATCAGGACAGCAAACCCGGCTGTCTGTTTGTGAATATTGATTATACCGTCAGAGGGGAAAATGTCAGGGAAAACATGGTTTTCCCGTTCTATCTGGGAGAAGAACCGGAAGAAGAGAGTAAAGCCTATGAGACAATGGAAAACGACCAGCAATGATGTGACAGCAGAACAGAAGAAAGAGAAAATCCTTGAGAAAATCAGGGAGCTTGCCGCAGCCTATGTACCGGAGTGGCAGTTTACCACAGAAAATCCTGATATCGGTTCGGTGATTGCCCTGCTGTATGCAGACGAGATGGAGGAAAACATCCGCCGGTATCATACCCTGTTGGAGCGGGACTATGTGGAACTGATGAATATGCTTGGCATTTCCCTAAAGCCTGCTTTTCCGGCACACAGCAATGTGCTGATGCACCTGACGCCGGATACCATTCCCGGCTTTAAGCTGAAAAAGGGGACGAAACTGCTGGGAGGTCCGGAGGAGGATGCCAACCTGATTTTCGAGACTGCCCATAATCTTTATATTACGGAATCCCAGTTAAGATGTGCGTTTATGGCATCTGGGAAAAATGGGAAGGTGATTCCCCTTCTGGGGACATTTCCTCCCATCAGCTATATAAAGAAACAGGAGATAATGCCGGAGGAGGAACAGCCGGGACTTTCCCGTTACCCCTTTTCCCTGTTTCGGTTTGAAGGAGAGGACTATGGAAAATATGGTGTGCTTTTTTTCCATCCCCATCTTTTCGATGTCCGGGACAATGAAATCCTAATGGAAATTGAGGGGGCATCGGAACTGGTATCAGAGATTGCTGCAGGAAAATACCGGCTTTTCTATTATGGAGAGCAGGGCTTTGAACCGGTAAGCGGACTGAGACAGGCAGGGGAAAACCGCCTTGCCTTCCGCAAAGACGGGGAATGTCAGAAGGTGACAGAACAGGGACAGGAGTGTTCCGTGCTGCTGTTAGAACCAGGGCAGATCCCGAAAACCAGTGTCCTGGTATCCCGGATTGGATTCTCCTCATCCGGAGTGGAGAAAACCCCGGATTTTCTCTGGAACGGGACAACAGAACTTGCACCAAAGAGTTTTCTTCCTTTTGGAGAAATTCTTTCCCTGTATGATGAATTCTATATCGGGCATGAGGAGTATTTTTCCAAGCCGGGAGCCAGAATCAGCCTGAAATTTCAACTGGATTTTGCCACCCACATGGTATCCATTCCGGTACAGCAGAAGGAGGCAGAGCTAAAGGTTATTAAGAAAAAACCCAAAAAGGATGTACAGGGAGCACCTGCAGAAATCTATGCGGACGAGATTTCCTTTTCCTATTACAACGGAACCGGCTGGCGGCGGCTGGTAACAGAGACCCCGGTACAGCAGATTTTTGCAAGGGCACAGACCAGTGTCTGCGAGGTTTCCTTTCTGTGTCCGGAGGATTGGAGACCGTTAGAGTCCGATGGATTTGCAGGAAGGAGTATCCGGGTGCAGATTACCAGAGCGGATAATTGCTTTTACCAGCCTGCCATCCATCATTATCCCATCATCCGTGATATGAAGATTACCTACAGCTATCAGGGACGGTTTGAAACTCCTTCCCGGCTGTATGGTTATCAGGGGAGCAGAAAGCGGGATTTGACGGCAGCCATGGCGAAGAACCCCAAAGTCCCGTTGTTTTCCATCAGCAGCTATCAGGATACGGCACTGTATCTTGGCTTTGACAAAAAGATGGAGGACGGTCCCATCAGCCTGCTGTTCCAGATACAGGAGATGGAGGGCTATCAGACAGGAAACCTGACATTTTCCTATTCTACGCGGGATGGCTTTTCCAGATTAAAGATTTCTGATCATACCGACGGACTGAGCCATACGGGAACCCTGCTCTTTATGCCACCCTCCGATATGGCAAAACAGACCTTAGAGGGGCAGGATGCATACTGGATTCGTATTACAGATGAAAAGAAATATTTAGAGGAGCATCCGGCAAAGCAGCCTGTGATTTTGGATATCCAGGTAAATGCGGTGGAGGTGGACAACATCGACACCATGACGGAGGAAGCCTACTATATTGATGTGTTTGGACCCAATATGCAGTTTGCCTTAAATGCCCAAAATATTTTGTCCCTGGAATTATGGGTGAATGAAATCGGTCTGTTTTCGGAAAGCGAAATGAAACGTATGATCACCGAAGAACCGGAAAAAACCAAAGCGGAGTATTCCTTCATGGGAGAGATTGAGGAATTCTATGTGAAATGGACAGAGGTGGATAACTTCGATTGCTCCCTCCCCGGTGACCGACATTATGTGGTGGATCGGATGAACAGCAGAATCTGCTTTGGGGATGGCGTCCATGTCCAGATTCCCCGGAACACCAGTGGCATTGCCTTTAAGGTGATTTTACGGCGGTGTGACGGAAAAGAGGCAAATATTCCCGCTGGAAGGATTACGGATTCCATGGGGGGACTGCTTTTTGTGGATCAGGTGGTGAATCCTGTCCAGGCGTATGGGGGGATGAATATGGAAACCCTGGAGGAGGCACTCCACCGGGGAACCAGTGTGTTACATGCCAGAAACCGTCTGGTTTCTGCCCAGGACTATGAGCGGGAGGCACTGAATTTTTCCAGACAGATAGCCCAGGCAAAGGTGATTGTTGGGAGAAAAAAGGACGGCAGTGTGGAGCCGGGAGCCATTTCCCTGGTACTTCTCATGCAGGACTATCAGGAGGGGGAACATTCCTTCCTGTACATACGGCAGCGTCTCAAGGAGCACTTACAGCAGAAATGTGAACTGACTGCAGAGGGCAGTGAGATGGATATTGTACAGCCTGTTTTCGTGGAGATTTCCGTGGAGGCATGGGTGCGGGTTATCCGGGAGGATGATACCTTTGAAGTCCAGCAGGAATTGAAACGTGTCCTGGAGGACTACTTAAATCCCATTGAAAATGACCGGTGGGAAATCGGAAGAATGGTAAGAAAAGCCCAGATTGAACTCCGCCTGAATATGGAAAAGGGCAAGGCGCTTCTGCATAGATTGATGGTAACCGCCCGGTATCAGGACGAAACCGGCATCCATGAGACGGACATAGAGGCACTTACAGGAAATCCCTACATCGTAGTAACCAGTGGTGTTCATAAAATACATTTTGAACAGAGCAATTAGGAGAGTATATGTTAAATCCCAAGAACATTCCACAAAAGAACCATGAAGAGCTCATGGATGAGAATATTGGAAAGATTCCCCTTTATTCAGAGGAATGGACGAACTATAACCCTGCAGACCCCGGAATCACCATTCTGGAAAATCTGTCGGCATTTCAGATTCTGCAGCAGAACCAGATGGATGAGATGCCGGACATTGTCCGGGAAAAGCTGTTACAGATTATGGGGTACCGTCCCGGAAAGGGAAACGGGGCAAAGGCTTATCTGGAACCCCGCAATGCATTGGAAGATTTTCTGATTCCCGCAGACCAGCGGTTTTATGTGGGAAACATCAGTTTTGAAACCACCCTGGAGCGGAAAATGACAGCCAGCCGGATTGTGGGTGTTTACGGAAGGCTGGAGGAAGGACTTCAAGATTTTGGTTATGTGTTAAACCGGGAGATTGATTTGCAGGCATTTGTTTTCGGAGAGACGCCCAGGGCTGGGATGGAGCTGTATCTCCTTCTGGACAAATCCTTACAGCCGGGAGAGCAGGGCATCTTCCATGTCAGTGTGGCAGAACGGTACAGACGAAATCCTTTTGCAGAGAATAACAGCCAGCTATTCTCAGAACTGGAATGGAGCTGCTTTACTTCAGCAGGCTTTGTCCCCATGGAGGTGGAGGATGATACCAACGGCTTTCTCACCAATGGACTGATTCGGGTGACACTGCCACAGCAGCCCATGGAGCGGTACGAACAGGATGGAATTTCCGGCTATGTGTGGCGGGTGGTGCTGCGCAGGGCAGAGTATGACATAGCCCCGGTACTTCTACATATGACGGGATTTTTGTTCCCGGTGATTCAGAAAGAGACACTGGTAATTACCCATACCTTCCAAAAGACAAGCGAGGTGACCTTAAACTGCACCATGCTGGAAACCGGTTATGTGCGGGTATTCTGCAAGGAGCAGAAGGGAACCTCCTATCGGCTGTATCAGGAGTGTGGGGGAGAGCCGGAGCGGGGACGGATGTATCTGCGTAAACGTAACAGCTATGGAGAACACACCTTTGTCTTTGACAGGCAGCGTTTCGGCTTTGCACCGGAGCATGTGAAAAACCCGGTGAAGATTGTTCTCTACAACGAAGAAATGATGCGGAAATATTATCTGGGAGAGATTTACGGTTATGATAACCAGGAGATTGCACTGCCCAGACAGCATGTGGTCACCGACACCTTTTCCCTCATTGCAGAGAGGGATGCAGAGGATGGCGGCAAAATTTACGACTTCGTAAAGCCGGGGAAATTGGGAGAACAGGAACTGTCCTATTACCTCTATGAGAACGAGGGAAAGATTGTCATTTTAGATGCCGGGGACTATGTGGGAGCAAAACTATATCTGGCATCTATTGCAGTGACTCTGGGGGAGGAAGGCAATGTGAGGGCTGGCAATACCTTTATTCCCGAAGGCTATGAGGATTCCATCCGGTTCACGAATCCCGTGGCAGGAATTGGCGGACGGTTTCAGGAAACTCTGGAGGATGTACGGAAACGGTTTATCGCAGATATGAACACCCCCCATACCGCTGTTCTGGAAAAGGACTACGAGGCGCTGGTGTACCGGGTGCCGGGACTTTGCATCGCCAAGGTGAAGGCCTGGATGGATAGGGAGAAAAATGAGGTACAGATTGCGGTACTTCCGGGAATGCCGGACAAATTCCCCAAGCTGTCCCGGATTTACCAGAGGGAAATTGAAAACTGGCTGGAGGACAGACGGCTGTTATCCACCCGGATCTGTATCCGGCAGCCGGTTTACCAGGCAGTGATGACCACCGGGACGATTTATGTCAAACCCCACTATGAAAACTGTCGGGAACAGATTGAACGGGTCATCCGGCGGGAATTGGACTATATCCACGGGGAACAGAACTTCGGAACGGTACTTCGTTTTGACAGATTGTTTCATGCGGTGGAGGCACTGGAATGTGTGGCGTATCTTTCGGAATTCGGCGTGACAGCCGAGGGCGGCACCTACGCGGTTTCGGAAGGGGCCGATATCCGTCCGGACGAGAACTGTCTACTCTATCCGGGGAAGATCAAGCTGGAAATCCAGCCTCTGGTGGAGTACGGGCGATAGGAGATAACAATGGCAGGAATCAAGTATACAATCAGGCAGAACCGCTTAAACAAGGCACTGTTTCAGGGAATGAAACTGGAGGCGGATGGCAGTGTACATACAGAAGAAACAGAGGACAGCAGCTATCTGGTACTGCCCCTGTTGGACAGTGGTGTGGAGGACTGCCCCTGGGGGCGGCTCCATTTTGAACTGGCACTGGAGGAAAACAGTGTCTGCTATCTGTATGTGGCATCGTGCAATGCCAGAACAGGGCAGGAAATGATGCTGGATGCGTCGGTGCCCCTTCTGGAAAAAAAGCATCTTTTACAGTCCTTAGGGGGACTGCAGTTTATCAACAAGCCGGATGTGCTTTTATATGAAATTACAGGGCGCTTTCTCTGGATTGTGGTGGAAGTTCTGGGAGAAAAGGCAGCCCTTTGGAATATCCAGGTGGAGGCACCGGGAGATAACTTCATGCAGACCTTCCCGGAGGTTTACCGGGAGAAGAACAGCTTTTTCCACCGGTACCTTTCCATTTATTCCAGCCTGTATAACGACTTTCAGGAAAAACTGGACAGCCGGGGAGAACTGCTGCCCATAGAAAAAGCTCCCATGGAGCTGCTGGAAGTTTATGCCCGGTGGATGGGCATTGATGTCAACGGCGGCTATCTGGGAGAGGAAACCCTGCGGGCTTTATTAAAGGAGGCACCGGAGCTTCTGCGGAGGAAGGGCACGAAATACTGCGTGGAGCGCATCTGTAACATTCTGCTGGGAGAGACGCCCATCATCGCAGAGCGCAGCCAGATGCAGCGATATATCCGCAGAGACCAGCGGGCTCAGTACGATGCGCTTTACGGGGACAGCCCCTACGATGTCTCTCTGTTTCTTAAGAATTATGTAGAGGAAAAGAAAAAGGAGCAGCTTTTACATCTGCTTGGGCAGTTTAAGCCTTTGCGCAGCCGTCTGCATATGGTATTTTTAGAGCCTGCCGGTGTGCTGGATGAGCATAGCTACCTGGATGAAAATGCAGTGACCTTCACCCAGGAGGAGGGTGTCCTGGACGTGGCACAGATTGCAGACGGAACCATTGTGTTACAATAAGGGGAGAGTAATTTTGGAACAAAAGAGAATCAGATGGTCATTGTTTATAGGATCGTCACTTACGATAGCATTGACGATGGTTTTTTTGTGGATATTGAATAGCAGCGACTCCAGACAGTTACAGCATATGCTCGGGCTTTGCATCATGATTTTGGGAGGAAGTGCGATTATTTCCCTTTTCTTCTTTTTCTGGAAAGGACCCGTCTTTCATATACGGGGACACATTGAAAGCGGAAATATCATGGCAATGCTGATTGCAGTACTGGTTATTATCCAACTTGCATTTGCTTTTGCTGCATACTTTCAGAAAGAACAATATCTTCGCTTTGAACTATATAATCAGCACTTGGAGGAAAGCGTAATCCGTGGGGAGCTGATGAACACGTCAGTGGAACTGCTGACTACACTGGTCATTTCTGTATTCTTTTCTGTAGAAATGGTATGGCTGATGATTAAGCTGACAACTGAGCGCAAACAGGAACGTACATTACAGCCCACTGCACTTTCTTATGTACGCCAGATTGCCTTTTTATTCTATTTTGCATCAAGACTGTCAGCGGCATTTATTCCCATTATGGCTAAGAACTTCGGAGAGACGGTTTTTGGCATGAGTACGAATGCAGCGGCAGCACTTCCACAGTCTACAGAGACCCTGCTTACCTGTGCGGCAATTCTTATCACGACAGAAATTCTCACTCGCAAAGGCTGGAAACTGCCATTTGGAATTGGACTGCTCCTGGTGGCATTTGGAACCTTTCTTTCAGCGGTCTCACCGACACTCATTGTTTTTATCGGTGCAAGGGCGGTGGTTGGTCTGGGATACGGGTTCTGCTGGATGACACTTCGCAACCTTGCATTGTTTGGAAAAAATGACAGCGAGCAGGCATGGGGCTTTTCCATGTTGAATGCAGGCTTGTATGCAGGAATGAATTGCGGATCTTCTTTAGGAGCCATCCTGGCAGAAAAGTTTGGTTATCAGAATGTGTTTTTCATTGCAGCGGCATTGACGCTTCTGTGCAGTGGTGTGATTATCCGTATGGAGAATGCAGTATTGCCAAGAAGGGAGGAAGCATTACCGGAAGAAAAGGAACATGTAAGTTTTTCTATATGGGACAAACTGCAGGTAATCAGTTTCTCCGTTTTTATGATTGCGCCCTCCTGCATCGTAGCTTCCTATCTGGGGTATTTTCTGCCGCTTTATTTTGAGAGTATGGGAAGAGGTGTTGCCGACGTGGGACGAGCACAGCTTTTGTACGGTGTTGTTATCGTCTATATAGGTCCCAGACTTTCCAGAATGATCATTGAGCGGGACAAAAATCTGCTCATTTCCAACTATGTATACAATTTGCTTTTTTCAGCAGGGTTGTTAATCGTTGGGGGATTTGGCGGGATGACGATGGCAATTATTGCAGTGCTTTGCCTTGCGGTTGCTGACAGTTTTGGGTTCAGTGTACAGAATAATTATTTTCTGGCATTACCCCCGGTAAAGAACATGGGGGGCAGTAAATCTCTGTCTTATCTAAGTCTCCTGAAAAAAATTACAGAGATGCTGGGACCAACCATGTTTGCACTGGTAATCACACTGGGATTTGAACGTGGTGTACAGTTATTAGGAGGTGTGTTTATCGCGGCACTTGCCATGTTTTTCCTGACACAGATAGTTTATAAAAAAAAGAAAGGGGAGTATTTTGCAAGGTGATAGTATCAATTGTCTATGGAGGCTATTCCAGTGAAAAGGATATGTCTACAGAAAATGCACATTACATAAGAGAGGCATTAAGAGAATGTGGCTACGAGACACATTTGGTGCCTTATGAAAAGAATCTGGTTGGAACATTGCGGGCATTGCACACGGATATCGTGTATGTCTGTGTACAGGGAAAGGGACATGGTGACGGGACGATACAGGCGATTCTGGAACAGGAGGGAATTCCATTTACCGGAAGTGGTTCTCATGCTGCGGCAATCATCAATGACAAAATACTGTGTAAGCTTTACTTTGACCGTTGTGGTATCCGTACACCCAAATGGCAGATCTTGACCAGGGAAGATTTCAGAAATGGAAATTTTGATGCAGATGCCTTCGGATATCCTTTTGTCGCGAAAGCACCGTCAGAAGGAGGAAGTTTTGGTATCGCATTGGTTCAAAACAAAGAGGAGCTGCCCAAGCTGGAAGAGGTATTTTCTTACGAATCTCCCATTTTGATAGAAGCTTTTGTCCCGGGTTCCTTTTATACCATTGGTATTCTGAAACGAAAGGGAAAGGTATTCACGCTTCCCTGTGTGCGTGGTGTGGAAAGACAAGATGGGAAAGACATCGATGAACCGGGGAAACTGAAAGTGTTTACCGGAGATTACGCGGCAAGAGAAAGCAAATTGCCAAAGGAAACACGGTTACAAATGGAAGAACTGGCAAAACAGGCATTTGGGGTCACTGGGGCAGAGGACATGGCGAGAGTTGATTTCATGGTATCCGAAGAGGATAAGCTTCCCTATGTACTGGAAATCAATGCAGTGCCAGGATTAAAACCGCGAAGTCTGTTTCCGGGGGAGGCAAAAGCAGCAGGGATGTCCTATCAGGAATTGATAGAAGGGATTTTGCTTTCCGCATGGGAAAGAACGAAAGAAGGTGGAGCGACAAACAATGTTTAAAAACATGAAGATTGGAATTAAAATTTTACTGGTTATTCTCCTGATGTCACTGGGGACATTGCTGATTATTTCTGTCAATTCTTATCTGCAGATGATGAGACTTACCAATGAATTTCAGAGAGTAAACACCACGCTGGGAAATACGGCTTCAGAGGACAGCAAGCAGGCATTGCAGGAGCAGATGGAAGACAGTCTTGGAAAAATAGCCCAGAAACAGGCACAGATTTCGAATGAAAAGCTGAGACGGATACGCAATGCCATTGACTGTGCAGCTGGATATATCAGCGGATTGTATGAAAAGGAGGATGAATTTACAGGACATTCCCTGCCGTTTCCTTATGAGACAGAAGATGGTACAGCATGTTCCAAATATATGCTTGCGCCGGGAGTGGAGGACACATCCAGACTGCAGCAGGAAGTCAGGTTATTATCCAATTGTGAACTTTTGTTTGCACCGGAGCTGGAACACAATCCCATGATGGATAATATCTATCTGGGAACCAGAGAAGGTATTTACTACCGGTATTCCAGGTCAAACCTTTACAATCCGGATTATGATCCTAGAAAGAGAGATTGGTATCTTGAGGCATCCGAGGCATCAGACTCCATCTGGATGGATACCTATCAGGATTACTACGGAAAACTCTGCGTGACCTGTGCCAGGAATTTCACAGGGGAGGATGGAACGATGAAAGGTGTTGTAGCCATGGATATTACCATCCAGGACATGTTGAATGAGATTGTGGCAACCAAGATTGGAGAGAGCGGTTATGCCTTTGTACTGGATGACAAGCTTGCGTATCTGGCGCACCCCGATTTTGTAGAGGATGGCTTTGAACAGACACTCAGTAGCCATATTGGTGAAAATCAGGCAATTCTGGAGGAAATCAGGAATCAGGATACCGGAGTGGTACAGGCACAGGTAGATGGTGTAGACTGTTACCTTGCATATGCAACATTGGAGGAAACCGGATGGAAACTGTGTATCAGTATTGATGTGAATGAAATCATTGCACCTTCGGTGGCTACCAAACAGGAAATTGATGGCATTACGGCAGACGCCCAGCAAATGGTAAGCAAGACGCTTTCCACTGTAATGATACGGTTTATCATCTTCTTTGCATTGGTTGGAATGATCGTCATTATGATTTCCTTTACGGTTGCGGGAACAATTACCAGACCAATCCAGGAACTGGCACAGAATGTGGAAAAGATTGGACATGGAAATCTGGATGTGAGGATGAAGGTGGAATCCGGTGATGAAGTGGGAGAACTGGCACAGACCTTTAATGAAATGCTTTCAGATTTACAGTTATATATTAAAAATTTATCGGAGATAACTGCAGAGAAGGAGAGAATTGGGGCGGAGCTGAATGTGGCAAACAATATTCAGGCAAGCATGCTTCCCTGCATTTTCCCTGCATTCCCGGAACGTCAGGAAATTGACATTTATGCAGCAATGAATCCGGCGAAGGAGGTAGGAGGAGATTTCTATGATTTCTTCCTGGTAGGAAAAGAGCATCTGGCACTGGTAATGGCAGATGTTTCTGGAAAAGGAGTACCTGCAGCCTTGTTTATGGTCATTGCAAAGACACTGATTAAAAACCGCGCGCAGCTGGGAGAAGAGCCGGCTGTGGTACTGGAACGAGTCAATAATCAGCTGTGTGAGAACAATGAGGCAGACATGTTTGTCACGGTATGGCTTGGCATCTATGAGTTTCGTACCGGCAGACTAGTTTATGCGAATGCAGGGCACGAATGCCCGGCATTGATGCGTGCCGGCAGAAACTATGAACTGATCCGGGAAAGTCATGACTTTGTAGTCGGTGGAATGGAGGGCATGCCATATACCCAGCATGAAATCACTCTGTATCCTGGAGACAAACTGTTCTTGTATACAGATGGCGTTCCGGAGGCAACCAATGGGAAGGAAGAGTTGTTTGGGGAGGAACGCATGCTCACAGCACTGAATCAATGTGTAGACATGACGCCAAAGGAGACTTTGAACGAGGTAAAGAAAGAAATTGACGAATTTGTGGGCAAGGCATCTCAATTCGATGACCTGACCATGCTTTCATTTGAAGTAAGAATACAAAAAGAGAGGGAAAGAAAATGAACGTAATCGCAACAGATTGTGAAACTTATATGAGACTTTTAGTGGAGGGCAGAGTGGACACCAACACCAGTCCCCAGCTCCAGCAGGCGATTCTCAATGCCTTTCAGAAAAAGAGTGATGTGGTGGTGGATTTCTTGAATGTGCCCTACATCTCCAGTGCGGGACTCCGCGCCCTGCTTATCGGGCAGAAAACGGCGGCATCCAAGGGAGGCAGCATGAAACTCACCAACGTGTCCGATGTGGTGATGAACATTTTTGAAATGTCGGGCTTTAGCAAAATTCTGAAAATCGAGTAGAAAAGGTACATAGAGTGACAGATGATACAGTTTGAGGATGTGACCAAGACCTTTCCGGACACCGGAGTAACCGCCCTGTCCCATGTGAACTTTCATATTCTGCCGGGACAGATGACCTTTATTTTAGGGCAGAGCGGTTCGGGGAAAACCACCCTGCTGAGGCTGCTGTTGCGGGAGCTGACAGCGGACACCGGAAGGGTGTGGGTCAATGGACAAAATATCGGTAGTCTGAAAAACCGTAATGTGCCGGCATACCGCAGGAAAATAGGCTTTGTATTTCAGGATTTTAAACTGCTGCGGGAGCAGACCGTGTTTGAAAACGTGGCGATTGTAAAGAGGGTGTCAGGAGCAAAGGAACGGGATATTTTATCCCAGGTGACCATGGCACTCCGGGTTGTGGGAATGGAGGCTGCCTTTTACAAACCTGTGACCAGTCTTTCCGGCGGGGAACAGCAGAAGGTGTGCATTGCCAGAGCCATTGTGGGCAATCCCCACTGTATTCTGGCAGACGAGCCCACGGGAAATTTAGACCCAAAACAGGCACGGGAAATCATGCTGCTGCTGGAGCAGATTAACGGATTGGGAATTACCACCCTGATTGCCACCCATGACAGAGAGGCGATTCGGGACATGGACTATCCGAGACTGTATCTCAGGGATGGAATACTGGAGAACGGGGAATAAAAATGGCAGATGTGAAAATTAACAGAACCATAGAATTAGAGGCACAGACGGACAAGCTGGACACCCTTCTTACCTTGCTGGAAAAAGATTTGGAGGCAGCAGAGTGCCCACAGGAGACGAGAACCGTGGTAGAAATCTGCGCGGAAGAAATTTTTGTCAATATTGCAAGCTACGCCTACGGGGAGGAAACGGGCATGGCGCGGATTGAGGAGCGGATTGAAGAACGGCGGATTTCCCTTTGCTTTCAGGACAGGGGAACACCCTACAATCCACTGGAAAAGAAAGATCCGGACACCACTCTTTCTGCAGAGGATCGGCAGATTGGGGGACTGGGAATCTTTATGGTAAAGAACATGATGGACACCGTGGAATATGCCTATGAGGACGGCTGTAACCGTCTCACCATGACTCTTTCCTGGTAACATGGAAATGACAGCACAAAGAACCGGACAGGGGAAAAGACGATGAGCATGAATGACAGATTCAGTGAAGAACTGCGGCAGCAGCCCTTTCAAAGCTATGAAGAATATATGGATTATATCTTCGCCTGCGTGAACACCAGACTGACAGATTATATTGAAAACCTGAAGGGAAAATATGCGGCAGGACAGGGACAGTATAAGAATGTCATGTATCCCGACATTGAGATTGCATACAACCTGTGTAATGATCAGGTGCTGCAGTTTACCATAGGGCAGCTCCAGGAGGAGACGGAGGAAGAATCCGGAAAAGTCCGGGAAGGTATGGATGAGGAGCTGCTGGATTTACTTGGGGCTTTCCAGGAGGAACAGTCTCCGGAAGAAAAAGAGGATAAGACAGAAACCCTGTCAGTGGAGGAGATGCTTACCTTTATCGATGAGAGAATCGCCCTGACTCAGGCACAGAACTATCCCTTTTATGAGATTTGCAGGAAACTGGAGTTTGACCATTTCACCCAGTTTGCCCTGGCAAGCGCATTGTTGTCCTCCACCCAGACCAGCTATGCATCGGTTTATCAGATTGTCAATGAAAATGCGTCCCTGACAGCTCCCACCGTGGAGTCTGCGGCAAGACTGTACTTTGGCAGACAGTTCTCCATTACTATGGCATCCTCCCACATGTCCGTGGCACTGGAGCATTTACAGCCCATCATGGATTTGCGGGTGAATTCCAACATGCCCTTTTCCACGGTACTTACTCCGGATAAGCGGATGATTGACTTTCTTTTTGGTAACAATCCCCTGCGTCTGGATGAAAACTACCAGCGGTTTTTCCACATGCTCACCGATGAGAAGGAGTTAGACCCCATCATGGCAAACCGCACCCAGCTGGAGGCAATGGGAATCTCCTACCAGCAGGGTGTGCGGATTTTCAGCTGGTACGGCGATGAGGGAAGTGGACGGAAATTCTTTATCAAACAGTTCTGCAGGGAACAGGGCATCCGGGCGATTACCCTTAATTGCAAAAAACTGTTTGTCTATGACTTTTCCTTCGTGGAAAAAGCACTCTGGGCAATCCGCAGAGAATGTGTTTTTACCGATGCCTGCTGCTGCCTCAATGAACTGGATTTCCGGGAGGATGAAAAGGAGAAATACATCGGCTACATGGATTTGGCAGTGTCCAAACTCCGGGAGCACCACATTCTGATTTTCCTTATGAGCCGGGAAAAGCTTCCCTTAAAAAGTGTCACAGACGAGGAATTCACCGAGCTGGAACTTCCCACACCAGGCAACCAGGAACGGGAGGACTGCTGGAAGTATTTCTCCAAGGACTACGGATTGGATAAGGATGTGGAACTGCCGGAGATGGCAACCAAATTTCTCTTTACGCCGGGAAAAATCAAGTCGGCACTGAAACAGGCAAAAAGTTTTTCCATGATGAACCATGAAATCCTCATTTCCAGGGCAAAACTTTTTGAGGGCTGTTACAACCAGATGAGTTCGGAGCTGACCCAGAAAGCAACCAAGGTCAAGGCGAACTTCGGTTTTGAAGATATTGTCATGAATGCCAGCCAGCGGGAGACTTTAGAGCATGCCATTGACCAGATGAATTTCCGCAAGCAGGTCTATGATAACTGGAATTACACCAAGAAATATCCCTACGGCAGAGGACTTTCCGTTCTGCTGTTCGGGGCGCCCGGTACCGGAAAATCCATGTGTGCCCAGGTTATCGCCCATGAGCTAAACCTGGAGCTGTACCGGGTGGATTTATCCAAGGTCATTGATAAGTATGTGGGCGAGACGGAGAAATCCATCTCCATGATTTTCCGGGAGGCGAAGAAGTGTAACGTGGTCCTGTTCTTCGATGAGTGCGATACCCTCTTTGCCAAGCGTTCCGATGACGGCGGCTCCAACCAGTCCTCCAACAATAATAAGACGGCACTTTTGTTACAGGAGGTGGAAGCGTATGACGGCGTTTCCGTCCTGGCAACCAATTACAAGCACAATATTGACCCGGCGTTTTTCCGGCGTATGAAATATATTGTGGAATTCCAGTTTCCGGATGTGGACACCAGGGAAATGCTGTGGCGTACCACCATCCCCAAGGGAACTCCTTTAGCGGACGATGTGGACATCCGCTTCCTGGCGGAGCGGTTCGAGTTTGTGGGTGGTAATATCAAGAACTGTATTTTAAATGCCGCCTTTCTTGCTGCCGCAGACGGGGATGGCAAAGAAGTGGGCATGAAACATTACCTTATGGCGATTAAATATGAATTTGTAAAAACAGGCAAGGTGTTTACCAGAGCCGATTTCGAGCCCTACGCCTATATGGTGGGACTGGGCGATAAGGAAGAAGACTAGGAAACTGTTTTCACAAGGGATAAGGGAGAAGGAGAGACAGGATGGAAGAATATGTTTTGTTACAGAAAGACAACATGGGAGCATATGCACATATGATACCTGCGTGGCTGTTTATGAAACCGGGAGAGGAAAAGGAGGTGCAGTTTTGGGGAATGTCTGACTTTAAGACTCCCTGTGGGGTTGCGGTTTTAAGCAGAGAAGAGGAAGTGATTACGCTACAGTATTTATATGTGGAGAAAGCACACCGGGGACAAGGGAAAGGACAAAGATTTCTTGCAGAACTTTTGTACCGTGCCCGCCAAGCTTCAGCCCGGATTTTTCAAATAGGATATATTCCCGGAGAACATCCTAAGCTGGAAAGGCTGCTCCAGGGATATCCATTTTTGGAACAGGAAGAAGAAATTACCAGCTTTACCTGTACGTTGAAGGAACTCCAGAATCTGAAAGTTTTGCAGGGAAACAGTAACCATGTCAAGGCACTCTCCCAGTGTACAGAGGAAAGTCTCAGACCGTTTTATCAGGAACTTGTAGAGAGAGGAGACGACTTGGAAACCGTTCCGTTAAACAGACAGGAGTATGTGGCAGAATGCAGTGCAGTGGCAATGGATAACGGAAAACCTGCGGGTCTTTTGTTAGTCAGGGAGGATAAGCCAGGCGAGATTGAGATTCCGTTTCTGGTAAGCTATTCCCAGAATATTACAGCACCGGTTGATATGATTCGCTTTGCAGTCCAGGCAGGGAGCAGAAGGTATTTACCGGAAACCATTTGCAGATTTGCAGTTATTAGTGAAACGCTGATGCATCTTCTGGAAAAGATGGGGATGACTTTTGGAAAAAAACGGAGAAAATGCATATTGGAGTTATCGTATTTTGACCGGTACGAAAGTGCGGCACAACTTGAAATCGACGACGCAGCAGACAGAATATAAGAGGGCAAACACTATGGATCATATGTTTCACTTAAAACAGGATATGACAAATGAGGAATTGCAGAGATTTGCACAGGATCGTATGCAGCAGGAAAAAAACGTAAATGATTACATGCAGCAGCGTGAGCAGCGAGCACAGATGAGTCTGGCACAGCTTGTGGGTAAACCACAGACAGGGCAAGTGGCAGAGAAACCCATAGCGGCAGACATGCCCACATTGGCAGCAGATGAAAAAGACTGGAAACGTAAAAAGAAACAGAAACAGAAAATGCAGCCCCAGGCAAGGGCACTGCAAGACCAGGCACAGGAGATACAGAAAAAGTTTGATGCCCGTGCTGTGTCTATTCAGAACGAACAGAAATTAGATGCACAGAGTCGGGCTATGTTTACAGAAACACTCCGGGCAGATATGTTTACACCGAAGTATGTCATGGAGCATTTCGCAGATGTCCGGTACATTTTGTATACCTGGAAGAGACACATTGAGCTGTTTGAAGAAGGGGGAGAGGCTAACAATCTCCTGGCGGAGGATCAGAAACTGCGTCTTGTTCATATGAGGGAAATGTACGAGCAGGGAGAGAAGGCGTTTCACGCAGCTCTTGGAGCAATGGGCTTTCGCTACCATCCTGAAATGGAGGAGAAAAAACAATTTGAGGAACTGCCCAAAGAGCAGCAGGAGCAGGCTTTGGAGGATAATAAGGCACTCCGCTCTGCCATTGCAAAAGGAGCGGCAGAAATGGACAAAGCGGTTGCGGATGAGCTGATTGAGAAAGAGATACAGCACCATAAACCGGAGATACTGGCATTTCGGGAGAGTGTACGCCAGAAGTATCCATTTATTGAATCGGAAAATATGACCCATGACTACGAGTACGATGAGACAGCAAAAATTAAGCAGTTGTTTGAGCAGCATCCGGCAGAATATGAACAGAATAAAGAAGTGCTGGATAAGCTGTACAGGGAATTTTTTAATCTGATGGAGTATAACGGAACCTGCTATGAGATTTCCCGTACGATTGGACTCATTCAATTTGATGAAAAGATTGTCTCCTCCGATAAAATGCAGAGACTTGTCAATCTACAGCTGGAGCAGCAGGAAGGAAAAATGAGTCGAATCCGTGCCCGTGCGGTAGCTATCATGGACGGAGTCAGACATATTGTGCTTGGAAAGGAACTGCCGGAGTCTTCCTATTTTACTTTAAAGGACTTTATACCACTACCATACAATTTTACCCCGGAGGCACTGGCAGTGAGAGAGCAGGCTGCGGCCTATACAGTGGATTCCGAGAGAAAAAAGGCAACCTTTGAGAGAATAGCAGAACAGCTTTATGGAGAGCGTGCAGAGGAACTGACAGCAGGAGAAAATGGAAAATATATGCTGTTTATGGAAAAGGACAAGCCGGAACACAACGAAACGGTGGTTCGCACTCTTCTGGAACTTCGCGTGGCTGAGACTATGCAGCGGTCAGGGGGAAAGGATGCGGAACATGGTGCCAAGGATATCGGAAGGATTATGAAACCGTTGGTGCTGCCCTATCTGGAGCGTATGAGAGATTATGATACAAGGGATCTGGGACATTGTACGCCAGAGGAGCTGATGGAGAAAAATGAGGAGCTACAGGAGCTTGCGCTTATTGGCATGCAGATAGCCGAAGCAGCAAAGTACCGCGATCCGGACGATGCAGATGGGCGTTCTATCAGGGATGTATTCTGTGCAGGCCAAAAAGAACTTTTTACCATGAAATGCAGTGTCATTGCGGCCTATGCCCAAAAGGCGAGAGGACTTTGTATGGTGAAGGCATACCAGCGTGGCAGTTTGGATGAATCCTGCTTTACGACAGAAGAACGGAAGGAGATGCGAAGCAAAGGCAAATTGCAATCCACGGACCACCTTACCATGGAGCAAATGCTTCAGTGTGCAAGGGAGATGGTGGAGAAAGCGGATGCAGCGCAGGCGGTGGCTTACCAAACTTATCTCCGAACAGACTCCATAAAGGAGAGCTATACGGGGCCAGTTTATGTGAAGAATCAGACGACCCATCCGAAATATCAGAAGGAGCGAATGGAGGCTTACGAAGAGGGGCGGCGCATTCTGAAGGAGTCCGGTAATTTGCTAAACATAGAACAGTTACAGGAGTATTATGAGCTGTGTGGTAAAAAAATACAGGAACTCAAGAAGGAACTGGAGGCGCAGGAGGAGCCTGGCAAACGGGATTTGGAGCTTCGGAAGGAGATAGAAAAGCTCGAGAAGTATCGGGAGTACACCCGGATAGAGTATACCCTCACAGGAAAGGATTATGTCAGGACAGGAGATGAGAATTCGTTGCTGAGAGAACCGATTTTTCGGACATACGACAGCGTTGAGAGTCAGCCTGCCTTTCAGAATATGAGCGACGAAGATTTCGCTGTCATGTGCAAAAAGCTGGCAGCAGGAACCTTTGCGGAGGACAAGGAGAATCCAGAACGCTTTGAAACGTATTATGCGGAGAACATGGAAGGGCTGCGTATGTATAAGCAGCGTATGTCCGAGCATTATGAAATGCTGGAGAGCGTCTTCCATCATCGTATCCCTTCCGTTGAATACATACAGGAAAACAGACTTCGGCTGGAACGGTGGTTTGCCAATACCCAGGTAGATAACCACATGATCGAGGGAATGCGGGATTTGCTGGATCTGACCAATCCTGCTGATTTGAGACTTTATCATCTGGTCGTTACCTATAATGGCATCTGCGGTTATGTAGCCAGTATCTCAACCATGATTTCCCTGGGGGGATTGGATTATAAAGAAGCGGATATGGCAGTATCCCTTCCGTTCATGGCTGCAGCAGAATCCATAAAATATCTGGAACAGGAGGATGTACCGGTACAGAAGGACAGGGAGACACTGGAAGCGGAACTGGCAGAGCTGGAAACACAAAAAGATACCTATGCAGATAAGAAGGAGTGGCTGAAGAAAAAAGAAGCAGCACAATCCCCTCTTATGATTGAAAAATTCCGACAGCTTGGAGAAGATGCACTTCATATCTGGCAGGAGGATGAGAAGACCCAGATTACTTATCTGGTGCGGGTGAAGGAACTTGAGGACTACATCCAATCCTATGGGGAAGTGCAGTCATTGAACATGGAACAGTTTAAGGGGTGGCTCTATATGGCAAAGATCAGAATCCCTTTTGTTTTAAAGAGTCTGTACTATTCCAAAGGACAGGAGAGTGATCATGTCACGGTGCTGGATTCAGAAAATATTTTAAGAAAAGAAATGGAATCCGGCGATGCGCAGCGCGTTTTGGACGCTGCCCTGGAGGTGAATAAAATGCATATGCTTTTTACTCACACGGATTATGATTCAGATAGGCGAAGGGAACTTGAAAAAAACAGCACCTGGGCAAAGTGCCATGAGTTGGAAACGAAGTTTTGGTCAGAAAAAATAGAGAATATGCCAGAGGAGTTCCAGCAGAAATTCATACAGGTATATTATCAGAAAAAGGAAACACTTATGAACCGGGTGAACGAGGCGGCAGCTGATATTATGCAGAAACTTCCGGAACAATTGGAAGACAAGGAAGGGTATGCGATGTACCTGGTGATGCAGACACAGCTTGGAAAAGAATACGAAGCTCTGCGTGTCATGGCACATACTTATTTCCGGAATGAACCGATGTATTTGAAGGCAGTTGAATTCGAGAAAAAGAATAGGGAACTGCTTGACAGAGCGGGACAGATGGATGCAACATTCGTAAATGTAGATAGGAAATATAGCAGCGACTTCCAAAGCATAGGTTACACGAGTGCTCTGGATAAGGAGTATCTGCATACGTTCCAGGAACAGTTTGTGGAGAAAGAGGCGAAGGCGAAAAAGGCAAATCCGGAGGCAGGCACAGACAGCTTTGATATTTTGCAGGCACAGCTTATCGCAAGAGAGCAGGCTGGACATAATACGTTCCAGGAACTGGCACAAAAGCTCAGTGAGCTGCATGTAACAGAAGAAATGCTGACACCGGAATATATGACATTCCATGCAAAGGAATTGTTTGCCTCCTTTGAGGCAATGGATGCTTATTCAGCCATGGTCAGGGAAAATCCTCAATTAGAAGAAACGATTTCTGACAGACAGAGATTTTTATGGGCAAAAAACAGGAGTTTTTATAAAAAATATCGCAATTATGTGATGACCTTTGCTCGTAGTCGCTGCGTAGACACGACAGAGGGAACATATTTGTCGGAGGAGCAATATCAGTCAGAAAAAGGAGAGCTTACACAGAAACTATCTGAGGAAAAACAGGAAATAACTAAAGTGTTAGGTGGTTTTCGCGAGTATTCTCAGAAGGTAGATGAAATCTCCAGGAAGATCGAGGGGATAAAAAAGCTGACGAAAAAAGATAAAACTGCTGTTTTAAAACCGTTACAGGAATGTGGAGAGTGGCTGAAGGATTTGACGAGATACTTAGCGCAGCCGTTAGTTCTTTCCCCAGAGGACTTCTTTGATGCAACACTTATGACGCTGATGAGTATGTTCGGCTATATCGAGAAGGATTTACGGGAAACAAAAAATGCTCTTGGTATAGCAAACGTAAATGTGGATGGGGCATTGGCTGAGATCAATGAGATTTCCGGAACGTTTATGGAATTTAAGGAGCGTATTCCGGGAATTGCCCAGGAATTCAGAAGAAAAGTTCTGGAATTCGGAGAAGAAGGAGAGATACCCCTGACTCTTCGTGACATTGTGATGGAAGCCCAGGAAATTAAGAGCTTCCATGTAGAAGGACAGCAGCAGAATATTGGCGATGGTGCTTCCGAGGTGATAAGGCTGAGGGAGGGCGATAAGGTATTCTATTTCAAAGGAGATGAAACTCTAAAAAGTTATTCCGAGAGTGTCAGGGAGTTACTGCTAACGTTGGAAAACGAAGAATTGAGACAAAAGGTCGGTGAAAGATTCCAGGCTATTTTGAAGCGAGGAATGGAAATAGAGCTGCGTAATTTTGCTGAATTTAGTGATTTTATACGAGAGGATGGAAGTATCAACCTATCTAGATATCAAGAGTGGAGCGGTCCTTTCATAGCTGACCTTCGACCTCTGATACTGGAAAATCCTGAAAACTGGAAACGGTTTGCAAAGGCAATCTTCCAGAAATACGTAACGGCAGATACGGCAGAAACAGGAGAACTTCTTATTGATGAAGGAGCCAATATGACAGCCCGAAATTTTGCGTCGGAGCGAGTAGCAGAGCTTATGGGACAAAAAGGCATCATCATACGTAACAGAGATGCGGTTATTGTGGATGAAAACGGGGTACAGAAGAAGGGCTTTATCATGAATCAGGCAGAAGGAGCCCCCGCAGCACATGTAGGAAAATTGGCACATGACCTTCATTATGAGATTCACTTTACAGCAGAGGCACAAAAGAAACTGTTAAACCTTCAGATTATCGACATAATTACAGGGCAGATAGACCGGCATATGGGAAATTATTTTGTCCAGTATGACAGGGATGATGAGGCGAAAACGTTTACGATAAAGGGAGTGACTGGAATTGACAACGATTTTGCCTTTGGCAGATCGGTAGAGATGGACAGCAGAAATACTGGTACTATTTTTACGTTAGATAAAAAATACCAGTACGGCATGATAGACAAAGAGATGTACGAAGCGATGATGAGCGTATCGCCGGAACTGCTGGTCACCAACCTGGAGGGGGTGATTGAACCCCAGTATATGAATGCGCTGAAAGAGCGATACACCCTTGTTCGTCAGAGAATCCGGGAGGCAAAAGAGGAAGCGGACAAAAACGGTGGGGACTTTTTCCGGGAAAAAGGCGGCTGGAATGAGCAATCCGAATTGATACTGACTACACAGGAGGGAATCAGCGAGTCTTATGTGAAGAAGATAAAATGGAGTGAATGATTCTGGGTGAAAGCTTTACAAAGGAAGCCGAAGAAATGGATGAAGAATTGCTTTCCGATGCCATCCGCAGGGAAGAAAAAAAGCGGAGCCTCAGCACCCGTCAGGAGTTGATTTGAGGAAAATTATAAAAGAAAACAAAACCAGGTAGATGACCAATGAACATAAGAGACAGAATTTTTGCAACAGAAGAAGTGAATACAGGACGCCAGGTAGAGTTTGACATCGCCAAGGTGGTGTTTGTGATTTTTGTGGCGATGGTGCATTGCAGTATTGAATGTACACCGGGGGGAGACTTATCCCATGGATTTCCCTATCTCTTTGACTCCGTAATCGGAGGTCCCATGATTGCGCCGGGGTTGATGTTTGTCATGGGTGTCTGCATTATGTACAGCAGAAAACACCAGTGGCAGGATGTGATGAAACGGGGAATTTTCCTGTTTCTTCTGGGATTTCTGCTGAACCTGTGCAGATATACCATTCCCGATTTGATTGGATTTTTCATAACCGGAGATTATGAGCGGTACATGGAACCCATTGTGTACCAGACCCTCAATAACGATATTTTTCAGTTGGCAGGAATGGCAATGATTACCATCGGACTGTTTATCAAGTGGAAGCTGCCGGACTGGGGGATGCTGGTTATCGCCTTTAGCTGTTCTGTGATTGGAACGCTGTGCAATGGACTGGATGTGGGAAATCCGGCAGGCAATATTTTCCTGGGGTATTTTCTGGGAACAGAGGATGCCCAGGGGAAGGTGCTTTCCTATTTCGTATATCTCAACTGGCTTATCGTGCCGGTTTCCGGCTATGTGTTTGGCAAGAAAATGCGGAAGGTCAAGGACAAAGCGTTACTTTACCGCTGCATTTCCCCGCTATGCTTTCTGATTATCATTCCCTATTATGCAGTGGGAATCAGCAGAAGGCTGGGCATGTTTGGCGACGGAGAAAACTGCTATTACCATGTGACCACGCCGGATGTGATGGTCTGTATTTTAACGGCGCTGGGGATGCTGGGGATTTACTACTGGATAGGCAGCAGGCTTTCCGAAAAAGCCATCCGAGTAGTAGGACAGATTGGCAAGGATATGACAGCTTTTTACTTCATCCACTGGATTCTGGTGGCAGGAAGTGTCTATCTGGGACTGTACATCATCCGGGGAACCCAGGAACTTTCCCAGGGCTGGGTATTATGGTTAGCCCTGGTGATTACTTTTGTATCCCTGGCACTGGCTGATTTGTGGAGCCGGAAGATTTGGAAAAGAGGGAGAAAAATTGAAAAAGCATAAACTGAGTACACGGGTTGTCTGGGTGGTGGTGGTCTTTTCCCTGCTGATTATTCTGGCAACCTGTATCTCCATTAACAACCGCTATAAAAAGGATATGATGAACCATTACAGCAAGCAGGCGCTTGCCTACGCCCGCATAGCTGCTGAGTACATAGATGGTGACAAAATCGCCGGGTATCTTGAGACTGGGGCGACGGATGCCTACTACGACGAGGTGGAGCGATGGCTCAATGCCAGCCAGAACAATTCGGAACTGGAATATTACTATGTCTATGTGCCCTACGAGGAAAATCTGGTCTATGTCTGGGATGCCAGCGGCAGGGAAGGTGCCTGTGTACTGGGCGATTATGAATCCTACATGGAAGGCGGAAAACAGGTGTCCTTTGACGCCTTTCAGCGGGAGCCAAAGACCGGTGTGCTGATTAACGAGGATGACACTTATGGCTATATCGCATCCGTGGTCTATCCGGTGTTTGACAGCACAGGAGAGCCTGTGGCGTTAGTGGGCGTGGATATTTCCATGCCGGGAGTCAAGCAGGATATCTTACAGTTTGTGTTAAATACCTGCACCCATATCATTGTGGTGATTGTTTTATTCTCCATCGGACTGATTGTGGTCATCCGACAGAAGCTGGTGCGTCCCATCGACACCCTGAACCAGGCATCCCAGGAGATGGTGGGAAATCTGGAGAAGGGAGAAGAATTCTGCGTGGATGTCCACACCGGGGATGAAATCGAGGAACTGGCACGTTCCTTTGAACAGATGAACCGGGAACTGGTGGAGTATATCCATCAGCTTTCCCAGGTGACAGCGGAAAAGGAGCGAATCGGTGCCGAACTGAATGTTGCCACCAAAATCCAGGCAGATATGCTGCCCAGCATTTTCCCGCCCTTCCCCGGACGGAAAGATATGGATATTTACGCTACCATGAATCCGGCGAAAGAGGTGGGAGGCGACTTCTACGATTTCTTCCTCATTGACCAGCAATATCTGGGCATTGTCATGGCGGATGTGTCCGGTAAGGGAGTACCCGCAGCCCTGTTTATGGTCATTGCCAAGACGCTTATCAAGAACCGGGCACTGATGGGAGGAAACCCGGCGGAGATTCTGGAATTTGTCAATAACCAGCTCTGTGAAAATAATGAGTCAGAGATGTTTGTTACCGTATGGCTGGGCATCCTGGATTTGTCCACCGGTGTGATGACGGCATCCAATGCGGGACATGAATACCCGGCGTTTCGAAAGGCTGGGGGAAAGTTTGAACTGATTCACGATGACCATGGTTTTGTGCTGGCAGGCATGGAAGGTATGCCCTACCAGAACTATGAAATCACCTTTTCACCGGGAGATTCCCTGTATCTTTACACCGATGGTGTGGTGGAGGCAACCAACGCCAAAGAGGAGCTGTATGGAGATGTGCGGATGCTGGAGGCGCTAAATTCCCAGCAGGGCTCCGGGTGTGAGCAGACCCTTCATAATGTTTGGGATGGCATCCAGGGATTTGTAAAAGATGCACCCCAATTTGACGATATTACCATGTTGTGCTTTACTTATTATGGAAGTTCGGATTCTGAATAATTCATCGCGTTATATTGTTTCCAGTGTAAAAATATGTTAAAATAACCGTGAAAGCGAGAGAAAACATGGATTTACCGAAAAGACTGGGAAAACTTGTCAGCATCCTGTTGGTGCTTGGCATCTGTGTCTTTAGCATACAGCTTGAACAGCATCAGCAGTGTGCCTTTTTTTCGTGGGATGAGGAAGGGGAAATTCCTGTAGAAAACCAGGTAGACCGCCGTGTTTTTAATCTGGATAATGAGCTGCTGGGAGAGACTGCTTTTGACGCGGTTCGTGGAAATCTGGAAAGACCATCCTCAAACAGTAAAAGACCTGGGGTACAGCGTGGTATGTTCGTCGGTGTTACCCCGGCTTTGTGCATGGATCAGGTGTATACTGTCCAGAATTTTCTAATCCGTTCCAGAATGTCCCGGCATCTGGATACCCATCGCTTTATCATTTCCTATATTTATCATCAGAACGGAGAGAAACACTCCGATTCACCTTATTTTCCTGTTTAAAATACATAGAATTCATGGAGAAAGAAAGCCTGGAACCAGAAATGGTCTGAGGTTCTACTTCTGCACGCCAAAAAGGAGATAAGGATATGACACAGAATATTTTTGTTGGAGTAATGTTTGCGGCTGTTATCATCGTGTCCGGACTGGTCTGGTGGTATGAAAACAGTTCGGCAGCAAAGAAGGAAGATACTCAAGGAGAAACAGACGAGAAACACTCGATAGAATAGTACATGATTTGGGAATAAGTTCATATAAGAGATTACGAAAAGAGAAACGGCAGACTCAACGGGGATTGAGGATGCCGTTTCTTTTTATATGGATATGACAGTAGAGGTTAGTTCAACTATATCCCTTTTGGATTAGAAAGCATTTTGATTGCAGTAGTGAAGTTTCTTTTGAAGAGTGTGCTTTTTGTATGAAAGGCAGTTCTTTATGGAGCAAAGTTGCATCAATTCAGCCTGAGACACATCCAGAGCCAACAGAACCGATGAAGGAAATGGTAGAAGAATTACAGGATAATAATTTGGAGCTTTCTGATAAACCGCTGGATGATGGGGCATTGGCTTCACTGTCTGCCATGTTTGGAGATGATGAAGAAGAGTGAATTTTAAAAAACGCACAAAGTATTTGATACTTCTAGTATTATGTGGTAAAGTAAAAAAAATAATTTTGAAAAACGCATAAAATATCAAGAATAAATAATACATTGTGATAATTTTAAAACAGTAGGAGATGATGCGTGATGAAGTATTATGAAAAATTGCTTGCAAAGGGGTGTTTTTCAAGAGAGCAGCTGACAGAGCTTGTTGGAACAGCAACCGCAGCGAATCAGGTAATCTATGAATATCAGAAAAAAGGGCTGATAGAAAAGGTAAAAAGAGATTTTTATGTGGTAATCAGTATGGAAACGAAACAGCCAGTGTTATCTCGTTATCAGATAGGTTCCAATCTGTTCCCGGATGCTTGTATCACCCATCACAGTGCATTTGAAGTATTTGGTTATGGAAGTCAGGTGTTTTATGAGTGCTATGTTGCAACGGGCAAACGGTTTTACGATTTTGAGTATGACGGAGTGATGTATCGCCGCGTAGAGCGTAAGCCTGATATGGAAGTAGTACAGATGAGAAATATACGGGTGACATCCGTGGAACAGACTGTTGTAGACAGTATCCGTGATTTTGAAAAGATAGCAGGTCTTGAGGAAGTGATACGCTGCATGATGCTTGTGCCGGGATTGAATGAGCAGAAAGTGCTGGAATGTCTGGCAAGAAACAACAATGGTTTTCTGTATCAGAAATGCGGATACCTTTTTGAAGAAATGCAGGAAGAATTCCATTTCTCAGCCAATTTTTTTGAGGCGTGCGAGAATGGTTCCTCTGACGCAAAGCGTTACCTGATGAAGGAGTCGCAGGATAATATATTTCATAAAAGGTGGAAGCTTTATGCACCGGCATCGCTAAAAGGACTGATAGATAAGGGGGTTGATGATTATGATGCAATGGGATAGATTCTGTTTTAGGAGCAACTGTGTCAGATGGTCACAACTTAGCAATCTTTTATAAGAAGTCCGATTCACTGCAGAATAAAAAGTTTACAATAGCCCGCGAACTGGGATACTGTTGTTTACATTGCAGTAAAGATGAAAGTGATCTGATTGAGTTGTGTGTTAGAATAATATTCAGGACGGTATTGAGAATGAGAACATTTGATGATATGCTTTCTAAGCAGTTACAGGATGATGAGTTCAGGAAAGAATATGAGGCTATTCAGCCGGAGATGGATGTTATAAGAGCTATCGTAGATGCTCGCACTTCTCAGAATATAACACAGAAGGAACTTGAAGAACGTACTGGTATTAACCAGGCAGATATTAGTAAGCTTGAGAATGGAACAAGGAATCCTTCCGTCAATTTGCTTAAAAGATTAGCGGATGGGATGGGAATGGCTTTAAAAATTGAATTTGTGCCAAAACAAAATATTTAGTCCGTTAAGAACCTCACTCGATTAAGTTCGCGTGAGGTTTCTTGACTCGGTGAAACTCTCGTATTTCTGGACATTTTCATGTAACTATGATACACTGAATTTATTAACGGATTAGGAAATTCCGCCATTTTCACTTGTGTAAATCATATATAAATGAAGACATAATAGAGGGGGTATATAATGCCTGTTATATCTAGATTTTATGGTGTTGTAATTAAAATGTATTTTAAGCAGTCTGAACATAATCCACCACATATTCACGCTATATATGGCGATTATATCGGGGCAGTAGATATAAAAACTGGCGAAATGCTTGAGGGAGATTTACCTAAAAGAGCATTGAAGATGGTGCAAGAGTGGACTCGTACTCATGAACAGGATTTATTAGAAATTTGGAATACCCAGAAATTTGTTGAACTGCCGCCTTTAGAGTAAAAGGAGAGTACAATATGTTTCACAGAATACAGTCAATTACTCCGAAAGATTCCTATATCTTAACAGCTACTTTTCTTGATGGAACAGTGAAAGATTACGACTTGAAGCCCCTGTTCGTTGAGATACCTGTTTTCAATGATTTGAACACAATATCAGGGTTATACGAGCAGGTACACGTAGATGTAGGTGGTTATGGGATTGTTTGGAATGACTCCATCGATTTATCATCAGATGAAATTTGGGAGAACGGTCATAAGGTGAGTTAGGGAAATTCCGCCATTTTCACTTGTGTAAATCATATATAAATGAAACCAATTAAGTCACTAATTAAAGGAGACAAACGATTATGAAAAAGAGAATTATTGCATTTGCATTAGCAGTAGTGTTTGCATCTTTAAGCTTTGGCACCTCCTCAAAAGCAGCTGAAGTTAACCCCATCGTTCAGCAGTTAAACCAGGCTACAGGAAACTACATTGGCTATGATATGACTCAGGCTGACAAGGTGAAAGTTCTCACCGCTACCTACGCGGCTTCCAAGACCGCCACCAGTTACACCGTACATTTCGGTACTGAGCACAGATACCAGAACTGGGATAAGAATGGCAATTTAGTTCCAATCAACAAAGGCGATCAGTGGGATACTTATTACCTTGTTAATGGTAACGACTGTGTACAGACTAGATGCCTTGGCTACAATTACGATAAAGTTTACACTTTAGCTGGCTATCTTAACGGCGTATGTTATAGCGGTGGAGATGGAATCTCTAGCAGCAAAGAAGAGTTTCTCAATGACACCTTAGGTCAGCGCAACAACGCATGGAGCATCGACAAAGCCATCGACCGCGGCGCATTCACCATTGAGTACCTTGCCCAGAACAGCACTTACCAGGAAATCAACGGTATTCCTTACCTGGTATTCACCTGCCAGCCTACTGAATTTGCACTCAAGGAGCTTTGCAATTGCGCAGTAAATTCTGGAGAAACTTATTTACAGAATGAATCTACTCTGACAATCAGTTTCCCTCTGAATAATTACGGCGCTTTTACTGTAGATTTGAAAGCAATGATTAAAGCAGGTCCCAAGGATTCTATTTGTGCAAATGGTAAATACTTAGCAACCTATACCTATGGTAATAGCAATATTAACTGCACAGTACTTCCTGCACTTCCTGCAAACCTGGTGCCCATTACTCAGTTCGATGTGAAGGATGCTCCCGAGGATCCTTACACTGAGGGTGGATGCCTTTAAAATTAAATAAGTAACAAGAAATCTTGAGCCTCAAGCTAGCGATAGCCTGGGGCTCTTTTAATGTTCAAAGAGAGGATGAAAAGATATGAGTAATTACGATGAATGCAATGGATGTCCCTATTATTATGAGGAAATTGATCAGTGTATGTATGGAGATGAAGATGTTCCTGACAACCTTAGCATGAAATGCAAAGAAAAAGCTGAGTGATTTTTGAGCATTTATAAATTTAATGTTAAAAAGGAGAAAACGTATGAAATTAACAAAAGAAAATTTAAAAGATTTTGGTATTGTCCCTGAAGGAGATGTAGTAATCCCTGGTGGAATCACAGAAATTGGCGAGGGTGCATTTTCTCATTGCTCGAATTTAAGCTCTGTAGCAATACCAGATACCGTAACTGTTATTGGAAAGAAAGCATTTTCTCATTGTGAGAATTTGAGCTCAGTAGTACTTCCAGAAGGACTTACAGAAATTTGCAATTGTGTATTTTCACATTGTTATAATTTGAGCTCGGTAGAAATACCAAATACTGCAACTGTTATTGGCGTGGATGCATTTGCTTTTTGCAATAATTTGATTTCAATAGAACTTCCAGAAGGACTTACCGAGATTGGAGAGGGTGCATTTTACAGGTGCGAAAATCTGAAAACAGTCAAGATTCCAAATTCTGTTACAAAGATCGGGCGAGACGCATTCGTGTATTGTCGTAATCTGACTATTGAGATTCCTATAACAGTAAAGGACATTGGTGAGGACGCATTTGCTGAAGTTGCACAAGTCATTCATCAAGGATCTGGGGAGTGCGCATATGGAACGAGTCTAAGAAATGGAAATAGAAGTGGGGTAAGATCATCTGCGAAATAACCATTCCACAGAAAGTAAGATACAGTGATGGTAACTGGCACGAAGTACTTGGAATTGGAACAGGTGCATTCTATAACTGTAAAGACCTGGAGATTGTGAGGTTGCCAGATAGAATTGCAATTGCCACTGGTGCCTTTATGGGGTGCATAAATGCCGTGATACATGTACCTGCATCAGCGCTAGTTGCTAATCATGCTTTTGACGGCGTCAAAAATATTGTTTACAGCGGTAACTCACCTGAAGCACCGTGGGGCGCAAACAGTATGAACTAAACTCGCCCTGAGCCACCAGCCCCAAACTGGTGGCTCAAATTATTTAAGTGAGAGAAGAAGCTAGCTTGTGAATTTGGAGGAGCATCAATGAATTTCGTACCAACAAAAGAGCACACAGAAGTGTCCCTGCAGGAGGGACTGAATGCACTGGAAGTAGGAGATACTAACAAGCTGTTTTCAGACGGATTGGAGTCTGATGAATATATCTACTTCGACAAGGAAAATGGATTTTGTTATGAAGACAAGTGTGTAATCGGGCATACCGTCGAGAAAGCTTTGGCTGTGCTACACGTGATCGGATGGTGCTTTACACATAAGTTTTTCGTGAAGAATTTTAAGAGCCACCAGCCCCAAACTGGTGGCTCAAATTGTTTTAGTGAGAACAAATGAATGGAGGCATGTTTTATGAAGATTATCGGATGGAATAGAAAAGGAAACGTAATACGATTTGCGTTAGGAAATGATAACCTCGGATATTGGGGCGGTGACGACTGGGATGATGCACCATATGAACATAATGCGTCTACCACTCCTTTATGTGGTACCGAACTTAATGCAGACATTGCATTTTGTTACAGTGTATCAGTATTAGAAGCGCAAGACGATTATCATTACAAGAACGGTAGTCCATTTTGCATGGATGATTTCAAAGAAAGAAAAGTGCCTATCCTAATCATTGATATGACAGGTGAAGAACGGTATTACTCAGAGTGTCTCGATAAGGAAAACGTTTGCAAAATATTTATGGGGGATAATTTTGAAGACCTTATCTCAAAACTCGATAGTAAGCGGGTTAGTGCAGACTTTTACAACAGAGTTTACCGTTAGCCCACGTGGCAGGAGAGCCACCAGCCACAAACTGGTGGCTCAAACTCTTTGCAGAGTTGCAGAACAGCTGGAAATCGGATATAATTGAACCAGTATAGTAAAGAAAGATACGATAACAATATTTCATCGGGAGGTGATTGTGTGGCTAAATCTTATACAGAATTTGTGCGTGAGTTAATAGCAAAGGAAGAAATAGGAAAACCTATTTATACTAGCGAAATTAGCGGGCGTGTGGCAGAGGCGTATGGCATACCATTACAGAAAGCAACCGGTGCTGTAGCCGTTGCATGTAAGCGCATTATGGATGGCAAAATACTTCCTGAGCTCCGATGCTACCAGAAAGGTATTTATTACCGAACAGCATTAACACCTTTTGGTGAATTAGGTATTGATAGAGAACAACTTATAGAAGATAAATATTTGAAGAATAATAACGGCTATGAAACTGGTTTAATTGCTTTGCATAGAATAGGTCTTACAACACAAATGCCAAACGCAAGAGTTCTAGCAACGAATAAAGCCGGTGATTGCGCTAGAATGGACAAGAAGCTTGGTGTCGTGGTACGACCTCCAAAAGTGAGGATTACTGCCGGTAATAAGCAATATTTGAAAATACTTGATGTACTGGAAGAACTTGACAACGCACCTGTGGATGCGGAGCATCCCTACCAACTTATCAGTGAGTACGTTAATAAGTTAGGACTGGACTATGAAAAACTTCTGGCGCTAGCTGATAATCACTATAATCGCAATACGATTATACAGTTGGCCCATGTGGCAGGAGGACGCCTATGAGATTGCACGAAGATATAAACGCTTTTCGAGTATTAATAAATGATATACATGTTAGAACTGGACACCGTTTAGATGTACTTGAAAAAGACTACTATGTTGTACTAATATTAGAAGAACTAGCGAAAAAACAGGAAGAGGGTTTAGCAGCTTATTTTAAGGGTGGCACTGCACTGTATAAAGCATTGCACACTATTAATAGATTCTCAGAGGATATTGATTTATCGGTTGACACAAGATCATGCAGCAGAACGCAGAATGATAAAAGACTGGAAAATGCTACAAAGAAATATAGCTCTTTGAAACGTGAAACAGGGCAAGGATTCACGCATCGTTCAGAGGTCGTTGCAATATATTCTTATGAACCAATAACAGATTACGATAAAGACGATGCTTTACAGAGATTTGGCAAATTGAAGATTGAAGCTACTTCATTTACAATTAGTGAGCCAGTTATAAATATGGAAGTCACAGCTTTAATATACGAATTAGCAACAGCAGAACAGAAGAAAATTCTAGAGGAGCAGTATGATGTTAAACCTTTCAACGTACAAACAATCGCACTTGAAAGAATTTTCATCGATAAGCTTTTTGCTGCAGAGGCTTATGTCCGAAAAGCAGAAATGAAAAATAAGGCATTCGAAGCAGCAAAGCACATCTATGATTTAACGATTATGGGAAAGCTTCCACAAATCACTAGATTACTTAATACTATTAGTCCATTAGATAAACTTCTTAATATCAGAATGCAAGAAGAAACCGGAAGATTAGATGGAGTTCCAGGAGTATTGCCAAAAGAATTCACGTTCTTCGAAAATATAAAGGGCAACAACCTAATTATTAGTGCTTATGAAACAATGCAAAGACAGTATGTATTGAGAGACTGCGACAGAATTCCTTATGCTGATGCAATTAGTGCATTGACAAATATAAGACAAGAGTTGGCGAGAAATATTGCATGGAATTCTGTAATAATACCGGAAACAGAACTGAAATGCAATTTAATTGCGGAGTGTGTTGATGAAATTGTATTGTCTATGACTGATATTGCAAAATATAATGTTCCAAGAATGGGCACTGTGATTGTACCAAGTGAAGTGGAAGATGAGACTGGTAAAATACACAAAGTTACTGGAATCGGAACAGGAGCATTCTACAATTGTACAGATCTTGAAAATGTTACGCTACCTGATGGAATCTCTATCAGTACTGGCGCGTTCATGAAGTGTTGTAACGCAGACATCGACATACCTACATCCACAGTAAGTATAGACGACCATGCTTTTGATGATGTTGCACATATTACCTACCATGGAAACTTACCTGGAGCACCGTGGGGTGCAAACAGTATGAACTGAACCCATTGATTCACCATGAGCCATCAGCCCAAACTGGTGGCTCAAACTCTTAAGAAACCCTTAATTTCTGGACATTCCCACGCATCTATGCTACACTGAATTTGGGAAATTCCGCCAGATTCCTTTGAAGAAATCATATATAAATGGAACCCAATAAAGGAAGGATTAGAAATTTCGACAGGAGGGGAGAATCAATGACGAAGAGTTATGTTTTCCAACCACCGTTATCAAATCTGTGGATGACATGGTAAACACTTTTGAACTGAAAAAGTTACTATCAAACAGCAGAACGACTATTTTCAAAATAGTGGAATGAGATTTTGTGTAGATGCAAAGTTGTGAGAGTTGTTTTGTTTAATGCAGAAAACACGCAGCTTTTGGAAAGACTGAGAGAGTATTTTACAGTGAAGAATACACCGCATGAAATCTCAGCACCGAATAGAAAATCCCGACAATTCACATTGTCCTAACCATATATAAATGAAACCAAATTGATAATTATTCATAAATTGAAAAGGAGATATAAAATTATGAAAAAGAGAGTATTTGCATTTGCATTAGCAGTAGTATTTGCATCTTTAAGTTTTAGAACCACTTCAAAGGCAGCAGAAGTTAACCCCATCGTACAGCAGCTCAATGCCACAACTGGTAACTACATCGGTTACGACATGACTCAGGCAGACAAAGTGAAAGTCCTCACTGCAACTTACGCAGCGTCCAAGACAGCTACAAGCTACACCATTCACTTCGGTACCGAGCACAGATTAGACAACTGGGATAAGAACGGTAATAAGGTTGAGACCATTATGGGAGACGACTACAATCAGTACCTCTATGCAGTTGGTAATGACTCTGTTAAGTTTGTTCAGAACACTGGTAACGCTAAAGTTTCTTATAGTGCTTATGTCAATGGTACTTGTTATGCATATGACAACGTTGTAGAAGTTAGTAAAGAAGACTGGCTTAATAACATGATGGCACAGCGCAACAACTGGTGGAGCATCGACAAGGCAATCGACCGCGGCGCGTTCACCATCGAGTACCTCGCCCAGAACAGCACTTACCAGGAAATCAACGGTATCCCTTACCTGGTATTCACCTGCCAGCCTACTGAATTCGCACTCAAGGAGCTTTGCAATTGCGCAGTAAATCCTGGAGAAACTTATTTACAGAATGAATCTACTCTGACAATTAGTTTTCCTCTGAATAATTACGGTGCTTTTACTGTAGATTTGAAAGCAATGATTAAAGCAGGTCCCAAGGATTCTATTTGTGCAAATGGTAAATACTTAGCAACCTATACCTACGGCAACAGTAACGTTAACTGTACTGTATTACCTGCACTTCCTGCAGACCTTGTTCCTGTAACTCAGTTCGATGTTACTGAAGAAGCTGATAACTGGATGTTCTAATTAAGAACTTAATAAACATGAAATACTTGAGCCCTAAGCTAGTGGTAGCCTAGGGCTCTTTTAGCGTGCTTAAAAAGAGAGGAGAAAGAGCATGGAAATCAAAGACATTACATTAAGCAAAGAAAACAGAGACAAGTTCAACATTCCTATTACAGGAGAGGTCATCATTCCTGGATTTGTAACTGACCCTGACACCGGAGAGTTATGCAGAATTACCACATTAGCAAGTGATTTATTTAGGGGTGTAGATGAAGACTATTGGACACCCTATAGTGCTGCTAATGATCTTAGATGCAAAATAACAAGTATAATTGTTCCGCCTACTGTTACTGGTATACCAGATGGTTGTTTTATGGGCTTTTATAACTTGTCAAAGATTATACTACCAGATAGCGTTAAGACAGTTGGTAACCATGCCTTCTGCTTATGTGACAGTTTAGTAGATGTCAACCTACCAGAAACTCTTGAAGAAATTGGAACTAGAGCATTTCAAAGTTGTCGTAAATTAAATAACATAGATATACCAAGAAGCGTCAAGAAAATTGGTGAATGTGCATTTGCAGACTGCTATAAACTAGAAGATGTAGAAGTACCTGCTACAGTCGAATACGTAGGTGAAGGCGCATTTTGTTATGTACCCCACATTTACTATCATGGAGACTTACCTGATGCACCCTGGTTTGCCCAGAGTATGAATTAAAACACTTGAGCCCTAAGCTAGAAATAGCCTAGGGCTCTTTTACGTTCAGAAAGGAGATTCTATGAGAAAGAAAAATAGGTACTTAAAAGTACTGTCCATTCTTTTAGTACTCTGCGTACTTTCACAATCCATACCGTCCTATGCATTTGTGAATAATGGCAGTGGTTCATCTAGTGCTGATAATGGGACTTCCAATAATCAGCCCACTGGCAATGATTCCGCAGCCAGCCGTTCCAGTACCACGCAGGCTGGGAAACCATCGCTGTCCGAGGCAAAGGTGGGAGGCGCAGCATCCAGCGGTGTCATCGACTCCACCAACGGCAACTGTGTGTTCTACCGCATCGGTCTGGCGAAACTGGACAATGAGGAGTTCCAGCCATACACCAATCCTGACGACCTGGCAGACGCCATCCAGGAGTACGGCAAGAAATACTATGTCACAACCCAGGGCGCTTCGTACTACTACAGCACAGTCCGCACCCTGGAATCATACGGCATTACCAAGGATGCTCTTGGCAGAACGACTTACACTGCCAACGCCTCCAACGCGCCGTACATCGCCACCATCCTCCAGGCAGTCTACACCGGTAACTGGCAGGCAGCCTCCGACTTCGTGGGACATCGTGACGATGATAGTCTTTACATCCTGCCCAGAGCAGACATCATCCACGGAGTCATGTCGGAACTGGCACAGATTGACAGCACCAACGCGGCGCTTTACGACCACTTCAAGGCTCAGTCGACTAGCCTCGAGGCAGCAAAGCACCCCGTGGTTATTGTCATCGAAATCTGTGTACCCTGTACTGACGGTGACGGAACCGCCAATTACATCACATCAGCGGCAGACTTCATCTCCTCCAAAGCAGGATACAGTGCCTACCGCCGATTCCTTTCCATGGACTTAAGCCAGTTTGAAGGCTCTGGTCAAACCGTGTACAATGCATATCAAGAATTGAATGCTAAAACTTCCCTCACCAGTGTGGGAATGAACGTGGTTATGGGACTGGACAAGCAGCCTTATTCTGCAAACCCTCCCTGGCCTTCCAGAATTACCCAGCGACTCTTCGGAACCCGGTGGGGAAATGGAAAAGGAATCTACAAGACCTCTGCACAGTCACCGAACTTCTCAGACTTTGCGGCTCTCGCCGGTCAGACCAGAAGTGCGGGTGGTGCAGAGAAAGGAATCAACGGCTGTACCATGGTCTCCCTCGCCAATGTGATGGAAACAGGAGTCCCGCTCAATGACTATCCGGATGGCTCCTATGACTGGCACATTGATGCCGAGGATGCTGTGCGAAACAGTTCCGGTCATTATGAGGATCAGATTGTGAAGTTAAAGACCGGATATTCCGCAACCATCCAGAAGAGCATCAATGTCGGCTCCATCAACCTCTACCAGAAGAATCACCTAGAGTGGGAGCAGTACCTGGCGAATCTCGACCCAGGAGTCACAACCGTAGATGTGGATGTACGGACATACCACGTGGGTCAGATCAACTTCACCACAGACAGGAGTCCTATTTTAAGTGGAGGGTCTGCCAGAACGGGTAATGGAATCGCATCCTCGGACCAGACCTCCAATCTCCAGACACTGACCTTCACGGTGGAGGACTTCATCAAGGAAATCAATAACCGTGACAGCTCCATTCATCTGGCAGTGGATGTTGCCGGAAATGACTTTGTGAACGGGCGCCTGCAGGTTGCCTACGCAACGACAGTAACGGTGCGTGTCGGTTCAGCCAGCATCCCGCTCACCAATGACGATGTACACTGGATTGTCTACACATCCGGTGACAATACCACCTATGTGTTCCAACAGATTGCAGACCCAGCCTATGCACAGATTAAGCAGGGTGGTCTGGATAATGAGAAATACGAGGCAATGGCTGGTACTCCAACAACCGAAGATTTATTTGTGTCCATGGGAGGAGACCAGTACATTGTTCAGATGCAGTATGTTTTTTGTGAGGATGATTACACCAGAACTTACCAGATGTCCTCAAATCCAGTCGCAAACTTTGATTACTATTCCGTAGAGACTCCCAGTTCAGTGAGTAAGGGAGTATCCTATAGCAAGAGTGTCGACAGTCACGGCGATTATCGAAGTGACGTGAATAACTGGATTAGCACAGCCACAGGCTACTGGAATGACCGTGATTCTTACGCTGCCAGTGCCAGAGCAGAGGCACACAGCAAGTTGAACAGTATGGTCAAAGGCACCAATAAGGCTACTTACGGCAGCATGTATGAAGTCTGCGAAACAGGTGAGACTGCTGATATGAAGAGCTTTATTGACAGCACCTGCGTTACCGGAGGTTCCGGTGGTTCACAGACCTTCACACTATTTAAGGGAACTGACCCGGAGACCGGAGAACCTTTCACAGTAGATATCACAGTTACTATCGGTATCTCTGAGAATGTACCAAATACCAGTGGACCGAACTATGACGGGCACCATGGACCTCACTATCAGCACGATAATGACGGCACGAACCCAGCAGTTCCGCCTGTGACTGACCCGAATACAGGAGCAGTGATTACTCCCGGAACTCCGGCAACAACTATTCCCTGTTCACATGTTTACTATGATGAGTACACTTCCGGTTCCGCCAGTGTCAGTTTTTCTTACAACGTATCCTTTGCAATTACGACAACCGGTATCGGTAATTCCTGTCTTGGAGCGCCTGCTATCATCTCCGAAACACAGACAGTGAAACAGACATTCAAGAACGTGAAGTACGCCAAATGCCTAAATTCTTTATTATGGCGAAAGGAGAGCATGGATGTTATAATAAATTTACGATCAAAAAATAGAATTGATCAATCGCGGGATTTGTGTCTGTGCGCACTTGACACAAATTTGTTAGGAGAAAAAAGCGTGCGTAGGAATGGAGATAAAAATGCGAGCATTATTTATTGGAGGAACGGGTACCATCAGTACTGCCATCACAAACAGACTGGCAGCGGAAGAAAACTGGGAATTATATCTGATTAACAGGGGGCTTCATGAGGTAGAAGTTCCTGAAAATGTGAAGGTAATCACCGCGGATATCAACAAGGAAGAAGAGGTGGCGGAGAAAATCAAAGACCTGACATTTGACACTGTATGCGATTTTATCGGGTTTGTGCCGGAGCAGCTGGAGCGGGATTATCGTCTTTTCAAAGGAAAGACAAAACAGTTTATGTATATCAGTTCAGCCTCTGCCTATCACAAACCGGTGACAGAATATCGAATCACAGAAGGTACGGCGCTTGCCAATCCTTACTGGGAATATTCCAGAAATAAAATCGCCTGTGAAGATTATCTGATGAAATTATACAGGGAAGAAGGATTTCCGGTTACCATTGTACGCCCCAGCCACACCTATAGTGAACGTGCCGTACCGGTCGGTGTACATGGAGATAATGGCAGTTTCCAGGTGTTAAAGCGGATGATGGAAGGAAAACCGGTTCTTGTCCATGGAGATGGAAACAGCCTCTGGACGATTACCTTCAATACGGATTTTGCCAAAGGTTTTGTAGGGCTGATGGCAAATCCCCATGCTATTGGAGAGGCTTTCCAGATTACCAGTGACGAATCCCTTACCTGGAACCAGATTCACCAGATTGCGGCGGATAAGTTGGGAGTAGAGTACAAGCCTTACTATGTTTCCTCGGAGTATCTGGATGCGGTTTCCCCCTATGATTTCCGTGGTGGGTTATTAGGAGATAAAGCATGCACCGTGGTCTTTGACAATACAAAAATCAAAAGGATTGTGCCGGACTTTGTCTGCACGGTTTCCGCAAGGAAGGGCATTGGCAAAGCCATCGACTATATCTTAAGCCACCCGGAATGTCAGAAAGAGGACGCCGTCTTTGATGCATGGTGTGATAAAGTCATCGCCGGGCTGGAGGAAGCGAAGAAAAGGATTCTTGGGTAAATGTGATAAAAAAAAGAAAAGACTCCTATTGAAAAAGTATGGTATACTATGATACAGTTAAATGCAAAATACTTACTTGAATTTTTGTTCCTATGGATGCAGAACCGATAGGAGGTTATACAAAAGTGAAGATAATGACAGATGGCTTATATAAAAGTGACATGGATCGGAGAGGGGATTCTATTTTTGAAACAATCAAAGAATCCTTTTCTTTTTTAACCCCCGCTTTTTTGATTGGAGCATTTGCACTGGCAATCCAGAGTTTTCCGTTGACTGCGGTGCGTGAATTGATTGCCACCGCACTGGATGGAAAATTATATAATTTTCTTGATATTCTGTACCATGCAACTTATGAATTCATAGCAGTGTATCTGGTGTTTATTTTTTCATGTCTGGCTTCACGCACAGAAGATGTACATGCTGATATTCGGGTGATTTCCGCTGTCTCCACAACGATCTGCTATTTTGCATCTCTGGGCTCTGAAGTTTTGACAGGGGAAGTCTCACTGATGAGCTATACCAATAAGGCAAATGTGTTTTCTGCCCTGCTGACTGCGGTATTGTATCACAAACTGTTTTTCCTGCTGTATCACAGATTGATGCGTAATAAAGAAGATGCCTATTCCACTACCTTTACGAGAGGAATTCACTGTGTCCCCATCATCGGCATCTGTGTGGGTTTCTCTGCCATAGAGGCAGAACTGATCAGTTTGTGGGATGGCATGAATAACTTTAACGATTTGGTGATTGCCATTCTGTCGAAACCCTTTGAAACGATTGGAGCCACATTCCTTGGTGGATTTCTGATTATGTTTTGTGAATCTGTCTTGTGGATGGTGGGTGTTCATGGAGGAAATGTGTTTGATACACTGCTCACATCCCCAACCAGCGTGTTTGCTTTCGGAAACGGAAGTATTATGAACAAACCTCTTCTGGATACTTTTGTTCTCATGGGAGGGTGTGGAACCACCATGTGTCTGTTTCTGGCAATCCTGTTTTTCAGCCGTGATAAACGGATCAGGAGACTGACCAAGCTGGCAGGAATACCGTTGTTATTTAATATCAATGAAATTCTGGTGTTTGGGATTCCCATTGTGTTTAATCCGGTTTATCTGATTCCCTTCGTATCAGTTCCTCTGGTTTCCTATACGCTTAGTTATCTTGCAATGTCCACCGGTGTGGTACCGCCCATTATCAATGCTAATGCACATTGGACGACCCCGGTGATTATCAGCGGTTATCAGGCTACCGGTTCTGTTGCTGGAAGTATCCTGCAGCTTGTTTCTCTGGTAGTTGGAACACTTATTTACATGCCCTTTGTGCGGAAAGCAGATGCGGTTACAGTGGAAAATGAGGATAAGTGTCTGGAGAGCCTCACGGACATCTGCCGTAAGGCGGAGGCAGAAAAACAACCGTATCGTTTAAATCATGTCAGTGTACTTTTGAGTTCTTTTGAAGAAAATCTGTTTACCAAGCTGAACAGTGACATTAAGGCAGGAACAGTTGCTATCCATTATCAACCCCAGATCCGTGAGGGTAAAATTATTGCGGCTGAAGCATTGCTGCGCTTCAAATACCGGGATAATAAGGCAGTCTATCCGCCTCTTGTGGTGGAAATGGCAAGAAACAGAGGTGTGTTCGAGGATTTAAGCAAAGTGATCTGTCAGCGTGCTTTGGCAGACCTGCGGGAAATGCAACGCATTGCCCCTGATATGGAAGTTGAGGTGAATCTGAGAATTGAACTGCTTATGGATGAAAGATTCCGACAATGGCTGATTAAGGAGGTAGAGAATGCACATGTAACACCCAATACCTTTGGTATTGAAATTACAGAAGATGCGAATATCTCCGATGCGGATGTGTATCAGATTGCCTTTGAACAAATAAAGAAGAGTGGAATCAAGGTTTTCATGGATGATTTTTCCATGGGAAATACATCCATTACCATCCTTCAGAAAAACTATTTCGATTTTGTCAAGATAGATGGTTCCCTCATCCGAAATCTGGAGAATGAACGAACCCGAAGTATTGTTTCCTCCATCATCCAGCTAGGACAGCAACTCAATTTCAGCGTCATTGCAGAGTACGTGGAAACAGAAAAACAGAGAGATCAGCTGCTTGCCATGGGCTGCAATATTTTTCAGGGTTACCTGTATTATAAGGATATGCCCATTCAGGCTCTGCTTACTCTGCTTGAGAATGGAAAATAATAAGAACACTGGTTACATATGAAAAATCCCGTCTGTGTGAAGATAAAGCTTACACAGATGGGATTTTCATTTCACAGGAAATTCCTTCCGCAAAATCAAAAACTTGCCGCCAACATATGGAGTACATGCTGGATATACAGAACAAAAAATTCCCGGTTGGTTTTCATGTCATCCGTCAGCTCAAAGAAATATTCTTTGCTCTTATAGTCCCGCTTGAAGAAAGGCTCAAACACCGTATCCCATTGGGGCAGATACAGGGAATATTTCCGGGTGTAACAGTTTGCCGCAGTAGCCTGGATGCGGTGCTCCTTATCCACGAATCCGGCAATGGACTTGTGAAGCGCCACATCTTCCTCCGGAAGATAATAGTAGTCTTTGTAATTAGAATAGAAGTATTTCATTTCTTCTTCATAGAGGGGAATTCGCAATGTTCCTTCCAACCCCTCCCCGGAAAAAAAGAAGGCTCCGGTGGAATAACCGATTCTCCGGGGCAGGGGAGTGGACAGTTTGAAGCTGATATATAATTCCTGATGGCGTTCTCCGTCTATATCGGTATAATAATTTGCCTGTACCTTTTTCGGACGATGATTTTCATTAAACATATCATAAACGGACAGAATCGGAAGAAGTTCCAACATGCCTTTTACATCGTCTGCATTGTGCTGCAATAAAATCTTTAACATCCGTTCATCCGGATTCTCTGCATAAGCATGATAAATACCAATCAACTCTCCGCCATTGTATACATCTACACGATCAATACCCAGATATAATTCTATGGTTTTTTGCTTACAGTTTGGTAAATGTAAGAAAAATTTGTAAGGGGAAACTCTGCGGTAAATATCAATACCAGTAAAATTTTCCAGAGTGTAGGGAAGCTTGTAGGCGGCTGCTTTCTGCATTAAGTAGGGCAAGTCAAAATTATTACCGTTAAAATGGATCAGATGGGTGAAATCCTTAATATAGTCAAAAAAGGAAATCAGCAGATCACATTCATCTTCTTTGGAATCGGCGAACCACTGTTTGGTATACCAGCAGCCATCTTCATAGGAGGCAGTTCCAATCAGATACAGGACAGAAGAACGTGCGGTAAAGCCGGTGGTTTCAATATCTACAAACAGTATTTTCTCAAGAGGAGCGATTTTTTCCAGAGGATAGCGAATGGAAAATCCCTCCAGTTTCTGTCGAATAATACGCATGAAAAAGTCTCCTTTTCATTGATTTCTAAGGTAACTATATCATATTTTCGGTTTTGTAAGTAGTCTTTGTTGAATATTTTAGCGAAAAAATATATAATATAAAAGATTAAAAATTCTCAAGAAAGAAGGAAAGGGAATGGCAAAATTAACATTCTTGGGTGGCGTCCATCCATATGATGGTAAAGATTTATCCAAGGACAAGCCAATTAAGGAAGTCCTGCCGAAAGGCGATCTGGTATATCCTTTATCACAGCATATTGGTGCACCGGCTAACCCAATCGTAAAAAAAGGCGACCATGTACTGACCGGACAGAAGATTGCGGAGGCGGCAGGGTTTGTGTCTGCGCCCATTTATGCTACGGTATCCGGTACCGTGAAAGCGATTGAGCCGAGACGCGTAGTCACTGGCGACAATGTGATGAGTATTGTCATCGAAAACGATGGGGCATATGAAGAAGTTGAGTATCCTCCGGTAAAACCGTTGGAGGAAATGTCCCGTGAGGAGGTAGTAAATCTGATCAAGGAAGCCGGCGTAGTCGGCATGGGTGGTGCAGGTTTCCCCACCTTTATCAAGATGTCTCCGAAGGAGCCGGATAAGATCGACTATATTATTGCCAACTGTGCAGAGTGTGAGCCTTATCTGACTTCCGATTACCGTCGAATGATTGAAACTCCGGAACTTCTCATTGACGGAATGCGGATTATTTTATCAATCTTCCCTAAGGCACAGGGTGTGTTTGCCGTGGAAGATAATAAGCCGGACTGCGTCAAACTTTTGAAGGAGCTGACCAAAGATGAAGACCGCATGAGCGTGAAGGCAGTTAAGACCAAGTACCCCCAGGGGGCAGAGCGTATGCTGATTTATGCAGTGACCGGCAGAGCAATCAATTCCGATATGCTTCCGGCTGATGCAGGCTGCATCGTGGACAATGTGGACACCATCGTGGCAATCCGCCGGGCTGTCCGGGAGGGGAAGCCTCTGATGCATCGTATTGTGACGGTAACCGGTGACGCGATTGCTGACCCCAGAAACTTTACTGTCCGTATCGGAACCAACTATGCAGAACTGGTGGAGGAAGCAGGCGGTTTCAAACAGGATCCTGTGAAGATAATTTCCGGCGGACCCATGATGGGATTCGGTATTTTTGATTTAAATGTCCCAACGACTAAGACAGCATCGGCTTTGCTTTGTCTGACCAAGGATGATGTATCAGACATGGAACCTACTGCCTGCATTAACTGCGGACGCTGTTCAGAAGCCTGTCCGGAGAGGCTGCTTCCCGGCAGACTTTCCACTTATGCGGTTCACGGTGATGCAGAAAACTTTGTGAAAGAAAATGGTATGGAGTGTTGCGAGTGTGGCTGCTGCAGCTATGTCTGCCCTGCGAAGAAACCTCTGACACAAACCATCAAGTCCATGCGTAAGCTGGAACTGGCGAACAGGAAAAAGGCGGGAGGAAAAAAATAACATGGAAAAACTGATGAAAGTATCATCCAATCCCCATGTCCGCTCGAAGGAAACCACCTCATCCATTATGATGACGGTGGTGATTGCCCTTCTTCCTGCGGCTGGCTTTGGTATTTATAATTTTGGTGTGCGCGCCCTGTTACACATGATCGTATGTATTGCAGCGGCAGTGCTCAGTGAATTTGCCTTTGAAAAAATCTGTAAACAGAAGGTGACCATCAACGACTTTTCTGCAGTTGTCACGGGACTTCTGCTGGCATTGAACCTTCCGGTAAGCGCTCCTCTGTGGATGGGAGCGTTAGGTGCGGTATTTGCCATCGTGGTTGCCAAGATGCTGTTCGGAGGCATTGGACAGAACTTTATGAACCCGGCGCTGGCAGGACGGTGTTTTCTGCTCCTGTCTTTCCCGAAGCTGATGACCACCTTTGCCTGTGACCGGTATCCCCTGGATGGTGTGTCAGGTGCCACTCCTTTAGCGGCATTGAAAGCAGGAGAGCGTGTAGATGTCATGAACATGATCATCGGAAAAATCCCCGGCACCATCGGCGAGACTTCCCTGATTGCCATCGTGTTCGGTGCGTGTATTCTGATTTTATTTGGTATTATCGACCTGAAGGTGCCCGGAACCTATATCGCATCCTTCTGTGTTTTTATACTACTGTTTTCAGGCAGAGGTTTGGATTGGGCCTATCTGGCAGCACAGCTTGCCGGAGGAGGACTGATGTTAGGAGCCTTCTTTATGGCAACTGACTACGCAACCAGACCGGTGACGGTAAAAGGACAGTATATTTACGGCATTGTGTTAGGCTTGCTGACAGCAATCTTCCGTGTATTCGGAGGCTCTGCGGAGGGTGTTTCCTACGCGATTATCATCAGCAATCTGTTAGTTCCTCTGATTGAGAATTTTACACTGCCTAAAGCATTCGGGAGAGGAGGAGAACGGATATGAATGACAGAAAGAACATGATACATGATGCCGGAATCCTTTTTCTGATTACCTTGATTGCCGGCCTGCTTCTTGGTCTGGTCTATGAAGTGACCAAGGAGCCCATTGCCCGCCAGGAGGAGGCTGCAAAGATAGCTGCTTATCAGGCAGTTTTTGAGGATGCAGCGGAGTTTACCCCCCTTGATCTTTCCGATAAACAGAGTGGGGCAGATGCGGTAGCAGGACAGTATCCCAAGGCAGTGATTGACGAAGTCATGGTTGCCAAGGATGCAAGCGGCAGTACCTTAGGCTATGTGGTAACCGCAACCTCCAAGAGTGCCTACGATGGCAGTCTGCAGTTATCTGTGGGAATCCGACAGGATGGCACGGTAAACGGAATCTCCTTCCAGAGTCTCACCGAGAGTGCAGGACTGGGAATGGAGGCAGATACCGACTGGAAGAACCAGTATGCAGACAAAAATGTGGAGAGTTTCGCTGTGACGAAAGTAGGCGCCGTACAGCCCAATGAGATTGATGCCATTTCCGGTGCAACCATTACATCCAAGGCTGTGACCGAGGCAGTCAATGCCAGCCTGTTATATTTCAGAGAATCGTTGGGAGGTGGAGTAAATGAGTAATGAAAATAAGAATTCCACGATGACAGCCACGGTAACAGAACGGCTGATCAATGGTATTGTGAAGGAGAATCCTACCTTTGTACTGATGTTAGGTATGTGCCCGACCCTGGCAGTTACCACTTCCGCCATCAACGGTCTTGGCATGGGTCTGACCACCATGGTGGTTCTGGCACTGTCCAACCTGTTTATTTCCCTGCTGCGGAATATCATTCCCGACAAGGTTCGTATTCCCGGCTTTATCGTTATCATTGCCAGCTTTGTAACCATGATGCAGTTATTGCTGCAGGCATACATTCCGTCCATTTATCAGGCATTGAATATTTACATTCCCCTGATTGTGGTAAACTGTATTATTTTAGGACGTGCGGAGAGCTTTGCCTCCAAAAACGAGCCGATTCCCTCCCTGTTCGATGGTATCGGAATGGGTCTGGGCTTTACCGTGGCACTGACCATCATCGGTGCAGTCCGTGAGCTGTTAGGTGCAGGTTCTGTTTTTGGACTGACAATTATGCCCGCATCCTACGAGCCAATCCGTATCTTTACCAGTGCGCCCGGTGCTTTCTTTGTACTGGCAGTGCTTACGGCTATCCAGAATAAAGTAAAAATCAACGGTGCGAAGAAGGGTAAAGATGTATCCAGGATTCAGTCCGGCTGTGGTCATGACTGTCTCAACTGTGATGTGGCAGGCTGCGGTGACCGCACGGTAGAAGAAAAAGAACAGAAGGAGGAGAAATAAATGGCAACAATTAAAGATTTACTGGTCATTCTGGTCAGCTCCTCTCTGATTAGTAATGTAGTGTTAAGTCAGTTCTTAGGTTTATGTCCGTTCTTAGGTGTATCGAAAAAGGTCAACACTGCAGCGGGCATGGGAGCGGCAATTATTTTCGTTATTACCTTGGCCTCCGTTGTGACAGGCTGCATTTATAAGTTCCTGCTGGTACCTTTTGGCGTAGAATATCTGCAGACCATCGTCTTTATTCTGGTCATTGCAGCACTGGTTCAGTTTGTGGAAATGTTTTTAAAGAAATTCATGCAGTCTCTTTACAAGGCACTGGGCGTATACCTTCCACTGATTACCACCAACTGCGCTGTTCTGGGTGTAGCAATCAAAAATGTACAGAATGAGTACGGAATTCTTTACGGTACGGTAAACGGATTTGCTACTGCAGTGGGATTTACCATTTCTATCGTGATTCTTGCCAGCATCCGTGAAAAAATGGAATACAATGATGTGCCGGAGTCCTTTAAGGGAATGCCCATCGTGCTGGTCAGCGCCGGTCTGATGGCGATTGCCTTCTGCGGATTCTCTGGAATCTCATTCTAAACAACGATTGAATGGAAGGAATGGAATGAAATGAGTATAACAGGAATTATTACAGCGACTGTGCTTGTCGGCGTTCTGGGACTGCTTTTAGGACTGTTCTTAGGCGTGGCAGCCATCAAGTTTAAAGTAGAAGTCAACGAAAAAGAAGAACAGATTCTGAGTACCCTGCCCGGCAATAACTGTGGAGGCTGCGGCTATCCCGGCTGTTCCGGTCTGGCGGCGGCTATCGCCAAAGGAGAGGCACCGGTCAACGCCTGTCCCGTAGGTGGCGAGGCTGTGGGTAAAAAGGTTGCGGAAATCATGGGCGTAGAGGCGGAAAGCGGCGAGAAAATGGTGGCTTTCGTCCACTGCCAGGGCGACTGCGACAAGTCCGGTGTCGATTATGAGTACACCGGAATCGAGGACTGCCGTATGCTCCAGTTCGTGCCAAACGGTGGAGCGAAATCCTGTAACTACGGCTGTCTGGGGTTCGGCACTTGTGCCAAAGTCTGCCCCTTTGATGCCATCCATGTAGAAAATGGAGTGGCAGTGGTAGACAAAGAGAAATGTAAGGCATGTGGCAAATGTATCGCCGTCTGCCCGAAGCATCTCATCGGTATGGAGCCTTACAAGGCAAAACATATCGTGGCATGTAGTTCCCAGGACAAAGGCCCTGTGGTTATGAAGGCATGTACCGTTGGATGTATCGGCTGCGGTATCTGTAAGAAGAATTGTCCCGCAGATGCCATCACGGTAGAGAATTTCGTGGCAAAGATTGACCAGGAGAAGTGTACCGGATGTGGACTCTGCAAGGAGAAATGCCCGAAGAAAGCCATCATATAGAAAGAAAAAATGTGATGCCTACAACAGTTCGATTAGGTTAGTCTGTTTCGACGGGAAAACCAGAACTGTAATGCAGTTGGTAATCATCCGTCACGAAAACAGCCTCAACATGGGGGGTGCGCTCAATGAGCTGCATCCCCTTTTCCAGTCCCAGCACATAACAGGTCGTGGAGAGGGCATCCCCCTCCAGGGAGGAATCGGACAGAATGGTCACCTGAAACAGATGGTTCCGGACGGGATAACCGGTCCGGGTATCCAGTATATGATGATAAAGGATGCCATCCTTTTCAAAATACCGTTCATAATTGCCGGAGGACACCACAGATTTGCCCGTTACCGGGAGTGCCAGCAGGGATTCACCATTCTCGGCAAAGGGCTTGCGCACCCCGATGCGAAAATCAGTGACATTGCCTTTACCGTCCGGTTTTCCGCCTACTGCCAGAATATTTCCTCCTAAGTCTAACAGGGCATGCTCCACATCACAGGAGAGTAACAGTGCCCGCATTTGATCTGCAATATATCCCTTCGCGATAAAACCTAAATCCAAAGATGCCTCCGGGTCAGTGAGAATGACGGTTCCCGCGTCCTCGTTTATCTGGATGGCATGATAGTCCACATGGGACAGTGCCTCCTGAATAGCAGAGTCCGGGGGAATGATGGCAGAGTCCTGGGCGGCATTGTTTTCAGAGAAATTCCACAATGCAGAGAGGGTGGCGATGGTAGGGTCAATGGCACCGCCGGTGAGTTCTGCGTAGGACAGGGCAGAGTTTAACAGTTCCAGTGTTTCAGTGTGGACGGTGACTGGCTGTCCCTGGGCATGATTAATCTCCCAGATATCGGAACCCTCCACGGTACGGCTGAGCATGTTTTCGTATTCTTCCGCCAGATGGAAGCAGTTGTCCAGTGCCTCGTTGGCGTGGGAAATGTCGGTATCGTAGACCGTGATGTTGATGATGGTATCAAAATAAAATCCCGTGCGGGTGGTGGCTGTCATGGCAGTGCTGCCACAGCCGGAAAGCCCAAGTACCGGGAAGAAAAGACAAAGTAGGGCAATAAAAAAACGGGAAATATGTTCAATCATGGAAAAATGCTCCTTGTTGTGATATACTGAACGCATAATAAAAACAAGCGACACCGCAGGTGGCATTTGTTTTTATTGCGTCAGTAACGAGAGAATTGTCCTGCAATGCAGGATGTAAAGCGCGTCAGCGCGGATTCTCGAGTCTACTGTATTTTACCATATTTTTAAAAAAGGAGAAACACAATGCGTCTTCCCGACGATTTTGACGATGAAGAAAACAACAGCATGGGATTACCCATGATTCATATGGTAATTGGCGTAGCTGCCTTTATTCTGGTTTTGTTTGCAATTGTCATTGCAGTGAATTATAAAAATACCGGACACCATAATAAGAATACAGACGCGGCAATTCCTGTAGAAACTTCAGAGAATCAAGAGACGAAAGATTTAAAGGAGCGTACCGAGGAGTTAATCAGCGGTTCCACCCTGCGCAGCGATGATTTGGATTTCTGGGACATGTATCCGGAGCAGGAGACAAAGGAAACGCAGGTAAAGGAGACAGAAGAGACAAAGGAGGAACCCAAGGATCCCTCCACAGATGGCAAGCATACGTTGGTCACCTATGCCAGTGGCAGACAGGAATGGGTTTCCATCAACCCTTATATTAAGAAAAATTCTTATGATTATACCAATCTGGTGAGTCAGAATAACATGATGAAGTATTATGAAGGCTCCCGGCTTACTTCGTTTCTGGGGGTAGATATTTCCAAGAACGACGGAACGGTGGATTTTGATATGTTAAAGGCGGCAGGGGTGTCTTTCGTGATGATTCGTACCGGCTCCAGAGGTTATGAGAGCGGGCAGCTGATGGAGGATGAACTGTTCACCGAGCATATGGATGGGGCACTGGCGGCAGGACTGGATGTGGGCTTGTATTTCAGCTCTGCCGCAATCTCAAAGGAAGAGGCGGAAGAGGAAGCTAATATGCTTCTGGCACAGATTGGTGAGAGGAAGATTACTTATCCAATTGCCTTTCAGATGGCGTTTGCGGATAATGATGTTTCCCGGTTTGACAAGCTGACAGCAGCGCAGCGCACGGAGATTACCAGAGCTTTTCTGAATGTGATTTCCAATGCAGGATACAGGCCTATGGTTTATGGAGACAAGGAATGGCTGATTAAGGAAATTGACTTGTCGAAACTGGGGGACTATGATTTTTGGCTTTCCCAGCCGGGAGATTTGCCGGATTATCCCTATGCCTTTTCCATCTGGCAGTATTCCACAACGAAGAATATAGATGGTATCAACGGCACGGCTCACGTAAATATCAGTTTTATTGACTATGCTTCCAAATAGCGGAGTAACTTTTCGGAAATTCGACAATTAGAATAGATATCAGCATAAACAGCAGGAGATAACCCGTCAATGTAATTTTGCATATAGTTGCGGGCAACTCCTGCTTTTTTTGCCAGATCCACTGCCTTGTTGTAGGCAATGGCTGCTTCCTCCAGGGTATGATATCGTCCGATGATGAAATCACCGTTGATATGTATTTTTGCCTGATACAGAGTCTGTTCTTTGGAGCGGACAGGATAAACACCGTAATAGGGACTGATGACTTCCAGATTGGAATAGCGGTAGTCATAAGAATCACCATTAATAAAGCGATAGTCCCGGTCCTTCACCGAGAAACTGTGGATGCCGTATCGATTGAGAATGTTAAACTGCATGCCATATTCATTCACAAAGAGATGCCCGCCTCTGCGTAAGATTTTGTGAGAGGAATAATAAAACAGATCATCAATATCAAAGATAAAGTATTCCTGAGGAGAAAAATAGTACGCAAAGTAATTTGTGCGGATATAGATCGGCGTCGCGATATAGATACCGTTATTCTTATAATTAAGGAGGATGACCCATTTTTCAAAGGAAAGAAAGGCATCATGGGAGTAATCGGATAACGTGGAACCGGTTCCGGTCAGCAGGAACAGCCCTTCCTGATAGGCCTGATAGGCTTCCTGGGGGGAAGCGTAACTGCCAAGGGAAATGTGTTTCCCTCGAAAGGTAAGGGAGGCACGGAAATAAGGGGTCTTGTCTTTCTTATAGGCGGGATATACCCCTGGATATTGACTGGACATAGTGACTCCTTTCCTTGAGATGTTAAAATTAATTATACATGAAATCCGAACCTTTTGTATAGAATATTTATAGAGGGAAAATTCATGTATAAGAAATATATTGGCTATTGCTTAATGGTACAGGCTGTCTGGATTTGTGCCCTGTTCAGTATCCGAACCATACAGGTAGGAGAAATTATGGCGGTGGACAGCGAGAGTGTCAAGGCAGCGGTGTCAGTGGAAAAAGAACCAGATATACAAATTACGGATCGGGAAAGGCTTAAGGAAATCTCCTCTGGACAGAGAGTGGTGGAGTATGGGCTGTTACAGGATGCGACAGATTCTATTTACATGGAAGAAGTACTGTCCAACCATGGAATGACCTGGGATGATTATGATACTCTGACCCGGATTGTGGAAGCAGAAGCAGGAGGAGAAGACGAAAATGGGAAAATGCTGGTAGCCAGTGTAGTGTTAAACCGCGTGGCAGACGATGCCTTTCCTGACACGGTACAGGAAGTGGTCTTTCAGAAATCTCATGGAGTAACGCAGTTTACTCCCATCTCTGATGGGCGGTTTTATCAGGTGAAGGTATCGGAAACAACGAAGGAAGCGGTTCATCGGGTATTGTCCGGGGAGGACATTTCCCAGGGGGCACTTTATTTTGTGTCCAGAAAGGGTGCGGATCCGGACCGGATGGCCTGGTTTGACAAGCATTTGACCTTTTTGTTTGCTTACGGAGGACACGAGTTTTTTTTATAGAGATTTTAGAGAGCATTTATAGACAGAGCACATATTTCTGTGCTAAAATGAGGCTTGCGGCGGACTTCGCCAATCATACGGAGATATGCACCATAAAACAAGGGAGGACTTATCGTGTTATACCATAGTACGAGAAATAACGGACAGACTGTGACTGCATCACAGGCAATTCTGAAAGGATTATCAGAGGATGGCGGACTTTTTGTGCCGGAGAACATCCCTGCACTGGATAAGAGTCTTTCTGAACTGGCGCAGATGTCTTATAAGCAGGTTGCTTATGAAGTAATGAAATTATATCTCACGGATTTCTCTGAGGATGAGTTGAAAAACTGCATTGAGCGTGCTTACGATTCTAAGTTTGATACGGAGGAAATTGCACCTCTTGCTGAAGCAGACAATGCATACTACCTGGAGCTGTTCCATGGTGCAACCATTGCCTTTAAGGATATGGCTTTATCGATTCTTCCTCATTTTATGATTACAGCAGCAAAGAAAAATAACGTAAAGAACGAGATTGTCATTCTGACTGCTACCTCCGGTGATACCGGAAAGGCAGCTCTTGCAGGATTTGCAGATGTAGAAGGAACCAGAATCGTAGTGTTCTATCCTAAGAATGGTGTCAGCCCCATCCAGGAGAAACAGATGGTAACCCAGAAAGGGGTCAATACATACGTGGTGGGAATCCATGGTAATTTCGACGATGCCCAGACCGGCGTAAAGAAACTTTTTGCAGACCGTGAGTTAGAGAAAGAACTGGATGAGAAGGGATTTCAGTTTTCCTCTGCCAATTCCATTAACATCGGACGTCTGGTACCCCAGATTGTTTATTATGTTTATGCTTATGCCAAACTTCTTGCAGAGGGACAGATAAAAGAAGGCGAGAAGATTAACGTGGTCGTGCCCACCGGAAATTTTGGCAATATTCTGGCAGCCTTCTATGCGAAGAATATGGGACTTCCCATTGCAAAGTTAATCTGTGCATCCAATGAGAATAAAGTGTTATACGATTTCTTCCAGACCGGAACCTATGACCGTAACAGAGAGTTTGTACTCACATCCTCTCCCTCTATGGATATTCTGATTTCCTCCAATCTGGAGCGACTGATTTACAGACTTACCGGAGACAATTCCGATGCAACTGCAGCATTTATGAAATCTCTTTCCGAGAATGGAACTTACGCCATTACCGATACCATGAAGGAGCAGCTGGGAGACTTCCGTGGCTACTACGCGACAGAAGAAGAGACGGCACAGACCATTCATGATTTATATGACAAGTGTGGCTATGTGATTGATACCCATACCGCAGTGGCAGCGGCAGCTTACAATAAATATAAGGCAGAATCAGGAGATGAGACCAAGACGGTCATTGCATCCACAGCCAGTCCCTTCAAATTCTCCAGAAGCGTTATGAAGGCAATTGCACCGGAGAAAGCGGACTTAGAGGAGTTTGCACTGGTGGACGAGTTATCCGCCCTGTCCGGCGTGGCAGTACCCAAGGCAGTGGACGAGCTCCGTACCGCTCCCGTGGTTCACGATCATGTCTGCGAGAAAGAGGAGATGGCAGCAGCTGTCAAAACATTTCTTGGAATTTAGGAAGGTGAAAAGGATTGAATTCATTTGAATTTGCCAGTGTGCTGCTGTTGGCGTTTGGAGTTTATATTCTCTATGCCTGTGTACAGCTGAAGGTGTCCGGCGAACCCACAAAAGGCGTGATGGTAGGTTCCCGTGTCAATCTGAAGAATGCCAAAGATCTGGAAGGCTTTAAAGAATATGTGTTGAAGAAATGTCTCTTTGTAGGCATTGCCCTGGTGGTGTTATCGCTGACAACCGTGGGTCTCTCCTTTTTGGAGACAGGCCGTTGGCTGATGATTGTCACCATGCTGGGGCTTTTGGCAGTTTGCATCTATTATACAAAGATGATTTCCTACGCCCAGCAGACCTATATTTTAGGGCTGGATGTGGAAGCATTGAAGCAGAAAAAGAAAGCGATGAAAGCGAACTGCAAGGCAGCAAAGAAAGAGAAGAAAGCAAATAAATAAAGTAAAAGCCGTTTCCTGTTTTGCGAAACGGCTTTTAATGTGTAATCAAATATAATTTAAAATTATGCATCCTGTCTGGCGGACATGGTGATGTAATCACGCTCCGGGCAGATGGATTTGTAGGCAGGACGGATGATTTTACCGTTGTTGGCAAGCTCTTCCAGGCGGTGTGCGCTCCAGCCCACGATACGGGCGATGGCAAAGATAGGAGTGTACAGCTCTAAGGGCAAATCCAGCATTTTGTATACAAAGCCGGAATAGAAGTCCACGTTGATGCTGACACCTTTGTACATCTTGCGTTCATCCTCGATAATCTTAGGAGCGAGGCGTTCTACCATGGCGTAGAGGTTGTACTCATCCGTGAGTCCTTTTTCTTCAGAAAGCTTATGTACATATTCCTTGAAGATTACGGCACGGGGGTCGGATTTGGAATAAATCGCATGACCTACACCATAAATCAGGCCGGCACAGTCAAAGGCTTCCTTGTGCAGAAGTTTCCGAAGGTGGTTCGCAACTTCTTCCTCATCCTGCCAGTCGTGGAGCTGTTGCTTCATATCGTCAAACATCTGGACAACCTTGATGTTGGCGCCACCGTGACGGGGACCTTTCAGTGAGCCGATGGCTGCAGCGATGACAGAATAAGTATCCGTGAGAGAAGAGGTCATAACATGGGTGGTAAAGGATGAGTTATTACCACCGCCATGTTCCATGTGGAGAACCAGCGCAACATCCAGAATTTTTGCTTCCAGAGGGGTATAGCTGCTGTCCGGGCGCAGAATATGTAAAATATTCTCGGCGGTGGACAGAGAGCGGTCAGGCTGGTGAATATACAGGCTGTTGCCATCGTGATAATGGCTGTACGCCTGATAACCATAAATAGATAAAAGCGGAAATAAACTAATTAACTGTAAACACTGTCTCAATACATTGGGAAGAGAAGTGTCGTCAGCGCGATCATCATAAGAATATAAGGTAAGAACGCTTCGAGCCAGGGTATTCATCATATCCTTGCTGGGCGCTTTCATGATAATATCCCGAACAAAACTGGTGGGAAGAGAACGATAGCTGGTGAGCAGATCATTAAACTGGGCAAGCTCATGTTTGGACGGAAGTTTATCAAACAGAAGGAGATAGGCAACTTCCTCATAGCCGAAACGACCACCGGCGGTAAAGCCTTCCACAAGGTCACGGACATTATAACCGCGGTAAAATAAGGAGCCGTGATCCGGAACACTTTCACCGTTTACGATTTTGGTGGCACGGACATCGGAAATATTGGTAAGACCGGCGAGAACACCCTTGCCGTTCAAATCCCGCAAGCCTCTTTTTACATCGTATTTGGTGAAAAGTTCAGAATCAATGATACCAGCCTGCTTCGACATATTTGCAAGCTGTAAAATTTCAGGTGTGATTTCGGAAAAATTGTTTTTATCCAAATAGAGTCCCCCTTTCAAATTTTTAACAGTATTATGATAGCATGAGAAAATTCGACAACGCAAGAAAAAATAGTTTACTTTAGAAACTTTTAAGAAATCCAGACAGTTTACAATAGACTTTTTACACAGATAGAATTAAAATGGAACAGTAGTTAGAAAACGATACCAAATAAAGAAAGGTGACGAGATTACATGGATAACCAGGAAATTTTTTCTCATATCGACCATACACAATTAAAACCTTACGCTGCCTGGCAGGATATCAAAAAACTCTGCGATGAGGCCGTGGAATATAAAACAGCCTCCGTATGTATTCCTCCCTGTTATATCAGCCGTGTCCATGAGGCTTATGGTGATACAATCAATATCTGTACTGTTGTTGGATTTCCTCTAGGATACCAGACTACAGAGGCAAAAGTTGTCGAAACAAGACAGGCACTTGCGGATGGAGCCTCTGAAATCGATATGGTCATCAATATTACGGATGTAAAAAATGGTCATTTTGATAAAGTGAGGGAAGAAATCTGTGCATTGAGAGAAGCATGCGGATCCCATATTCTGAAAGTCATCGTGGAAACCTGTTACCTCACTGAGGAAGAGAAAATTAAAATGTGTGAGGTGGTAACGGAGGCAAAGGCTGACTTTATCAAAACCTCCACCGGATTTGGAACCGGCGGCGCAACCAGAGAGGATATTAAACTTTTTAAAGAACACATTGGTTCTGGTGTAAAAATGAAAGCTGCCGGCGGGGTAAAAACAAAAGAGGATCTGGAGGCATTTCTGGATCTGGGCTGTGAGAGAATCGGCACTTCATCTGCCATTGCTCTTTTGACCGGTAATTCATAATTTGCTTGCTTTTCTCAGGCGGTTGTGTAAAAATGCTATTGGGTTGAATTCTGCCCGGAAATTATGAAAACAGTAGGAGTATTATGAGAGGAATTGATACCCAGGTACGCAAAATCCGTCAACGCATTTTCAAAGAAGTGGCGAATCTTGCCTACACATCGAAAGATCTGATCGGCGATATGGAGGCTCTCCCTTATGAAATCGTAAACTATGAGGAGTCGGATTATCACGATATTTATAGAGAGCGTTCCATTGTGCGGGAACGACTGCGTCTGGCACTTGGTCTGTCTCTGCGTCCGGAGGACAAACCTGTTCATCTGACCCAGGGATTGGCAGAGAGTAACATTGATGAAAAATACTACGAACCACCTTTGATGCAGGTTATTCCTTCCGCCTGCAATGCCTGCCCGGAGAACTGTTACCGGGTGACAGATCAGTGCATGGGCTGTACGGCACATCCCTGTCAGGAGGTCTGCCCCCGTGGCGCGATTTCCTTTGTAAAAGGAAAGTCGGTCATTGACCAGGAAAAATGTATCAAATGCGGTAAATGTAAAGCGATCTGTCCTTATGATGCGATCACCCATCAGGTACGTCCCTGCGCAGGAGCCTGCGGTGTGAACGCTATTAAATCAGATCATTCTGGACGTGCAGTCATTGACCCTGATTTGTGTGTATCCTGTGGACAGTGTATGGTGAATTGTCCATTTGGAGCCATTGCGGATAAATCACAGATTTTCCAGCTCATTCGTGCCATGCAGTCCGGCAAAAAGGTGATTGCCCAGGTGGCACCTGCCTTCGTAGGACAGTTTGGAGTGGGAGTGACACCGGATCAGGTCAAGGGAGCCTTGAAGGAGCTGGGATTTTTCGATGTGTATGAGACTGCAATTGGTGCTGACATGGGATGTATGGCAGAAGCAGAGCATTATGTGAAGGAAGTGGCGACGGGTAAGCAGCCATTTTCCCTGACCAGCTGCTGTCCTTCCTGGTCTGTACTTGCAAAGAAATTTTTCCCGGAAACCATCAGCCAGATTTCCAATGAACTGACGCCGATGGTAGCTACAGCAAGGGTCATTAAAGAGGAACATCCCGATGCCTGCGTGGTCTTTATTGGACCCTGCGCATCCAAGAAACTGGAGGCATCCAGACGGACGGTTCGTTCCGATGTGGATTTTGTCATTACCTTTGAGGAACTGGCAGGGATGTTTGCTGCCAGAGATATTGATCTTGGCAGCGCACCAAAGGATGATAAACTGGAAGATGCCACAGGTGCAGGACGTGGCTACGGCGTGGCTGGCGGTGTAGCCGGTGCCATTGAACAGTGCATCCGGGAGTATTATCCTGATGTGGATGTGAATATCGAGCATGCAGAGAGTCTGGCAGAATGCCGGAAGATTCTCATGCTTGCCAAAGCCGGAAAGAAGAACGGCTGTCTTATCGAAGGAATGGCTTGCCCCGGAGGCTGTATCGGAGGAGCCGGAACCAATATTGCGATTAACCAGGCGGTTCGGGAAGTGGCAAACTTTAAGAATGCCGCTGCCAAAAAGATACCGGATAAAGAATAAGAGCCTTAAGGAGGATGAGTATGGCAACAAAAATCAGAACCAGATATGCACCCAGCCCCACCGGACGGATGCATGTGGGAAATCTGCGGTCTGCACTTTACGAGTTTTTAATAGCAAAGCATGAAGGCGGAGATTTTATTCTCCGAATTGAGGATACCGACCAGGAGCGTTATGTGGAAGGGGCAGTAGAGATTATTTACCGTACCTTGCAGGAGACTGGTTTAGTGCATGATGAAGGCCCGGACAAAGATGGCGGTGTAGGTCCCTATGTGCAGTCTGAGCGTATGAAAACCGGTATTTATATGAAATATGCCAAGGAGCTGATTGACAAGGGGGAGGCATATTACTGTTTCTGTGATAAGGAGCGTCTGGCTTCTCTAAAGACAGAAATTGTAGAGGGAAAAGAAATCAGCATTTATGACAAGCACTGTCTCGGTTTATCCAAAGAGGAAGTAGAGAAAAATCTGGCAGAGGGTAAACCCTTTGTCATTCGTCAGAACAATCCTAACGAGGGTAAAACCGTATTCCATGATGAGCTTTACGGAGACATCGAGGTGGATAATGCAGAGCTGGACGATATGATTCTGATGAAGTCCGACGGCTATCCCACTTATAACTTTGCAAACGTAGTAGATGACCATCTCATGGGGATTACTCATGTGGTAAGAGGAAATGAGTATCTTTCCTCTTCCCCGAAATACAATCGTCTTTACCAGGCATTCGGATGGGAGGTTCCTGTGTATGTACACCTTCCCCTGATTACCGATGAGAATCATAAGAAACTTTCCAAGAGAAGCGGACATTCTTCCTTTGAGGATTTGATTGACCAGGGATTCTTAACAGAGGCAGTGGTAAACTACATTGCTTTATTGGGATGGAGTCCGGAGGATAACAGGGAGATTTTCTCTCTGGATGAGCTGATCAAAGAGTTTGATTATCACCGTATTTCCAAATCTCCCGCGGTATTTGATATCGTGAAGCTGAAATGGATGAACGGCGAATACATGAAAGCCATGGACTTTGATAAATTCTACACGTATGCAGAACCTTATTTATCCAAGGCACTGACCAAGGGTCAGGATCTGAAGAAGATTGCAGAGATGGTGAAATCCAGAATTGAGATTTTCCCGGACATCACAGAGATGGTAGATTTCTTCGAGACGCTGCCGGACTATGATCTTGCAATGTATACCCATAAGAAAATGAAAACCAACGCAGAGACATCTTTAGCTGTTTTACAGGAGGTATTACCCATTCTGGAACAGCAGGAGGATTACTCCAACGATGCCCTGTATCAGACTCTGTCAAATTACATCGAGGAGAAAGGCTACAAAAATGGATACGTGTTGTGGCCGATCCGTACCGCAGTATCCGGCAAGCAGATGACCCCTGCCGGTGCAACAGAGATTATGGAAATCTTAGGCAAAGAGGAATCTCTTGCAAGAATCCGTACCGGAATTGAAAAATTGTCCGCAGCAGTTTAGTGAGGCGGAAACCTTGCTGGACGGCGCCAATGCCGCCCAGCGTGAGGCAATTACCCATCACCGGGGTCCCATGCTTGTACTTGCAGGCCCCGGAAGTGGCAAAACCTTTACTATTATCAGACGTATCCAATATCTTATTCAAATCTATGGCGTACCGCCATCTACGATTTTAGTGATCACTTTTACCAAAGCAGCAGCGACAGAAATGCAGAGCCGGTTTTGTCAGACAGACACAGAAAAGGCAGGACAGCCTCAGTTTGGCACGTTTCATTCCATCTTTTTTTCTATTATGCAGAAACATTGTCATTATAAAATCAGCGATTTGGTTACCCCAGCCCAACAACGAATGTTTATCAAGCAGGTCTTACTGAATGGAACTTATGGATTACCCATTGATTTAGATACCATGGAGAACCTGTTATCTTTCATTTCCCGGTATAAAAATCTTGGGGAAGAACAGACCGGAGAAGGACTGCTCACCCAGGAACAGTTTAAAAAGCTTTATCTTCAATATCAGGAAGAAATGGAATGGCATCATAAAATAGATTTTGATGATATGCTGCTGCTGTGCAGAGAAGTCCTGCAGAAACAAAAAGAAGTCCGGGAACTTTGGCAGAAGCGTTTTTCTTTTATTCTGGTGGATGAGTTTCAGGATATTAATCCGCTGCAATATGAAATTTTACAGATGCTGGCAGGACAGGAAAATAACCTTTTCGTAGTCGGAGATGATGATCAGGCAATTTACGGCTTCCGGGGGTCCAAACCGGAAATCCTGTTACAGTTTCCCAAAGAATATCTGGATGCTATCCAGGTGCAGCTATCCTGTAATTATCGCAGCGGCAATGCCATTGTAGAGTCGGCACAGCAGGTGATTCGTGTTAACCAGGTGCGCTTTCCCAAAGAATTAAAAGCGAACCGAACCGGAGGAAAGGTAAAACTGGTGACTTTTGAGACACCTAAGGAGGAACAGGAAAAAATCCTGCAATATTTAAAGCATGTCCTAGCACGAAAAGAGCAGTGTGCCATTCTATGCCGGACGAACCGGGAATTGTTGGAATGGGCAAAGGAATGTGAGAAAAGAGGAATTGTCTATCAGCATAAAATCCGGGAGAAATCCCCGTGGGAGGAGTCCTGTGGGAAGGATTTATTGGCCTATTTAAGGCTTGGGCTGGGGAATGGAAGCCGGGAGGACTTGTTACGAATTCTCAATAAACCAATGCGGTATCTTTCCAGAGAATCTGTTGGAGCAGAAAGGATTGATTTTGTTTCTATGCTTCAATTTTATGAAGGAAAAAGGGAGATGCAGAAGCGGTGCAGGCAGCTGGAACAGGATTTAAATAAAGTTGGGAAAATGCCCGCTTTTCTTGCAGTCAGCGATATTTGCAGACGAGTGGGATATGAGAGATGGATGCTGGAACAGTGCCATGATGAAAAGAGCAGGGCTGCACTGCTACAACAGCTGGAAGCGTGTAAAAAAGCAGCAATGCAATGTAAAACAGTAGCAGAACTCCTCGCACTTGCGGAAAAAGAAGGAAAAGACAATTCTTCCGGAGGAGAAATGAAGGTAGTGGATTCCCCATTGTCGCTGATGACTTATCATGCATCCAAAGGACTGGAATTTACCACCGTGTTTCTGCCAGGTCTTAACGAAGGAAAAGTTCCCCATGGAAAGAATCTCACCCCCAAGGAAATGGAGGAGGAGCGGCGGATGTTTTATGTGGCGATGACCAGAGCAAAGGAAAATCTCTACCTGACCTATCTACAATCAGAAACACAAAATACATCCCGGATTTCCCCTTTTTTAAAACCTCTCATAGAATACCTGTAATATAATTGCAATATTTTTGTAATATGTTAGAATAAGTGGGTAGTGTAAAAATAATGATACAAAAGGAAAACGATAAGGACATAGAAAAGAATGAAAAGTAGATGGATTCAGACAATCGTGTTATCTGTGATGGCTTTTGCTTTAATCCTGGGTGCTGGGAATCTGGAGATTCATGCAAAGACGGAAACTTTATTATCAGATCAGCCGGTGGCAATGGCAGCCGGAGGTGAGGTTAAACAGACAGAATCCGGGGAAACGGAAGATATAGCCGATGAGACAGCGGAAATGACAGAGACAGAAACGTTGGAAGCAGAGACGGAAGAAACCGTAGAAAGTCAGGAAGAAACCGAGGAGAATGAGTATGCCGATTTAGCCATTGCCCAGGTTTCCAATTATGTCAATGTACGTTCCTTACCCAATACGGACAGTGATATTGTTGGAAAGATTTACAATGGAGCAGTAGCCCAGGTTCTCTCTGTGACAGGAGAGGATCATGACTGGTTCCAGATTGTTTCCGGAAATGTGGAAGGATATATTAAAGCAGAGTTTTTCCTGTATGGAGATGCAGCTGCAGAGGTAATTGATCAGTATGTGACCCGGTATGCCAATGTGATTGCTGACCGGTTAAATGTGCGGGAACAGCCAAGTACGGAGTCCAAACGGATTGGCTACATTGACAACGGAGAAAGGGTGCAGCTGTTAGAGAATCAGGGAGAATGGCTGCGCGTCCAGTATACAGATGGAAAAGAGGGCTATGTATCGTCCCAGTACGTGACCATCTCGGAAGAATTTGTCTATGGCAAAACTCTGGAGGAAGAGGCGAAAGAACAGGAAGAACGAAAGATCCTGGAAGAACGTGAGAATGTCACAGAACAGGAAGTGGCAGAGAATGTGACGATTGTGGTGACAGAGCCTGTGGGAACTTATAGCAGTAACGCAGAACTTCGTTCCTCCATCGTAAATTATGCCATGCAGTTCCTCGGGAACCGGTATGTTCACGGAGGAAGCTCCCTTGTCACAGGCACAGACTGCAGTGGCTTCACCAGTCTGATTTATAAAGAATTCGGCTATTCCTTAAGCAGAACCCCGTCCGGCCAGCTGAGCAGCAATGGCAGGAGCATTGATTACAGCCAGATACAGCCTGGTGATATTATCTGCTATGGCAAGGGAGGCAAGTGTACCCATGTAGCCCTTTATATGGGCAACGGACAGATTATCCATTCTGCCAATTCCAGAAAGGGCGTTGTGATCTATCAGGCAGATTATGATACCATTATTGGTATTAAAAATGTGATTGATTAAGTGCTGGTAGTTGGTGAATTAAAAATGGGTTATATGCAGATTTTGAATATCATAATGGGATATATAAAAAATTGATAAATCCGAAAGTAAATATTGCCCAGCACTTTCCATATAAAAATTTTGCACAATAGTTTTATTGGCGAAAATTAAAGCAAGATATAGGAACGTAGGGTAAAGTTTTTGTAGGAAAAGTTAATAGAAAAAAAGAAAGAAAGCACCG